>OFOU01000076.1_pt1 | contig 86900 bp, 83 predicted proteins | sample 1542061 | NCBI WGS metagenome assembly OFOU01 (sample SAMN04209239, study PRJEB22552) | human gut metagenome | biome: gut; material: feces | host: Homo sapiens | place: USA: Oklahoma
AAAATTAATCTTTAAAAGATAACCTAGTATTATAAAAATTGAACTTTGAACTAGATAATCTTTTGTAGACTTTACACAGCTGAGTAGATACGCCTATTTTTGGCATAAAAAAACTGCACCTAATCTTATTAGACTAGATGCAGTATAGTTAGCTACAAAATTAGAATGAGTATTTAGCTCCAACTCCCATTTTTAATAGAGTGCTGTTGTCTATAATAGGAGAATCTCCAACTTCTGATGAGAATTTATCAGCAGATAGGAATGCAAGAAGAGTAATCTTCTCTGTTAAATAGTACTCAGCAGCAAGATTTATTCCTAAAGAGTAAGCACTGTTTGGTGAGTAAGTATCTCTGATTTTTCCACCAAGCTCATCACCATCAACACCAAAGTAGTAGTCAGTATAATCTTCAGAGTAGAAAGTAGCAGAAACTGATGGTATTAAAGTAAAGCTACCAAAGTTGTAAGGTTTAACTAAACTAGCTCCAGCTTTAACCCCTCTTTCTCCACCAGAAAATGAAACTAATGCAGTCATATCATAAGCTGGTAGATCATAAGCAGCAATTGCTCCAAGAGCTATTTGAGTTTTTCTTTCATCTATTGAATCATAGTCATGATCCATTTTACTAGCTTTAATAGGGAATCCATCAAATGGATTAACAAATAGAGATAATGTAACACTATCTTCGTTGTAAACATCATATCCGATATTTGCTCCAGTTATGAAGAAGTTATCATATCTTACATCAAAGAATGGAGTTGGGAAAGTTATTTCATCTCCGTGATAAAAGTGGTTAGTAGTTCCAACACCCATACCAACACTAAATTTATTCTCTTGAGCTAAAGTTGCAGTTGAACATATAGCAAGAGCAGCTAAAGTTAAAATGATTTTTTTCATAAAAAATCCTCCCGATAAGATTAAGAGTTAGAATGTCTCTTTTCTCTCTTTATTTTTATAAAATTATAATTTCCTTTTACTTTCCGTCTAAAATTTAACATATTGTTAGTTGGAAATATCCCTATTCTTCTTATTTGAAACAGATCTTCAGCAAAGGAGATATCCCCAGAATCTGTTGCCACAGCAAAATCATAACCAGATTCTTTAACAATATTTTTCACATCTTCATTTAGATCACCATATGGGTATGCAAAGGATGTAAGCTTTTCACCAAGTTTTTCTTCCAAGGTAGCTTTAGAAGTTAAAATCTCTTTTCTAGCTTCTTCAAGTGGAATATGAGCAAGTTTTGGATGTGTCATTGTATGTCCACCAAACTCTATTCCATACTCTTGCATCTCTTTTATCATATCTAAAGTCATCAATCTGAATTTTTTTTCTGGATTGTCAGGTACTTCTACATCCCATCTGTTGAAATTAAGATGAGATACTAAATATATAATACAATGAAAATCGTATTTTTTCAAGATAGGAAATGCAATTTTATAATTATCTTCATATCCATCGTCAAATGTAAGCATAATAAGTTTTTTTTCTCTGTTAAAACGATTTCTCCAATTTAATTTTTTAAGCTCTTTAAAGGTAATAGTTTCATATCCATTTTCCTTTAAAAATCTCATATGTTCATCAAACTTCTTAGCAGTTATATAGGTTCCATGAACCCCAGCCTCACTCTCATCATTGACAACTCTATGGTACATTATAACTGGAATCTCATATTTTTTCTTTTCCACATAAGTTTTACTATATATCTTTTCAATTTTATCAACTATCTTATATAAGTCAAACTCATCTGTTGTCATTTCTCTTAAATTCAATAGATTTTCATTAGTTAAATTTAAAGCAGTTTCAATATCAGAGGTTAAAGTTTTACTATCTATAATAATTTGTTCTGAAAAATCAATATCTCCAAAGTTTGATTTTAATCCCTCACTTAAGTTGTTAGGAGTGATACAACCAATATATTTAGCCTCTCCAACAGCTATTACTGGACGTCCTGAAAGAATAGCTTCAACAGCTACCCTTCCAGCTCCAATTATAATATCAGACTCTTTAATTTTATTAGGCACATCATTTACATAACCTAAAAACTCAATATTTTCAAGATTTTTAAATTTAATAAACTTTTCTGGTATATCTTTTCCACCTATTATTCTAATATGTAGATTATCAATAGTAGAGAGAACCTCAAGTAGTGAATAAGCCACATCCCCTTTAGGACCAGATAATCTTCCAATTATAGATATGATTTTCTTATCTTTTTTATCTTCTTTAGCTTCAAAACTATATAATGAAGTATCAATAGGATTTCTTAAAACAACACTTTTATTAGGTTTAACCCCTAAATCATTAACAAGATGAGTTTGTATATTCTCACAAACAGGGATTGTTAAGTCACCAAATGCCTTAAAAACCTTTCTACTTAGGTGTACTGGTTGTCTACCATGAGTAGAAGTAACAAGAGGTATTCCAGCTATTTTACAAGCTATGGCAGAGCTCCAAGAAGATGCCCTTGAGTGAGCATGAACCACTTGAATATTATTTTCTCTTATGATTTTTAAAAGTGTCTTAACTTGGTTGATTCTGTTTCCAAGCCCTCTCTTATTAAATTCCAATTTTATATATTCAGCTTTGCACTTTTTAGTAAGAGTATCTGAAACAATCATAACTTTGTTTCCTCTATTTATAAGTTCATCAGCTAGAGTAACTCCATATACCTCTGCTCCAGTTACTTCAAGCTGAGAAAGTGCCATAAGAATATTCATATTCCCTCCTAGATTATTTTAGATTTTCAGGATTTAGACCCTTTAATTCATCTAAAACAAAAATTCCATCTTTTCTTACAAGTTTATCATCAAACCAGATCTCTCCTCCACCCCATTCTTCTCTTTGGATAAGTACAAGATCCCAGTGAATACTTGACTTGTTTCCATTGTTAGCTTGTTTATAAGCTTGTCCAGGGGTAAAGTGGACACTTCCAGCTATCTTTTCATCAAATAAAGTATCTTTCATAGGTTTTAATACATAAGGGTTTACACCGATAGCAAACTCACCTATATATCTAGCTCCCTCATCACTATCTAAGATTTGATTGATTTTTTCATTGTTGTTAGCAGTTGCCTTTACAATTTTACCATCTTTAAATTCAAAAGTTATATTTTCAAAAGTAAATCCTTGATAGTTTGAAGGGGTATTGTAAGAGATCACTCCATTTACACTCTCTCTTACTGGAGCAGTGTAAACCTCTCCATCTGGTATATTTCTAAGTCCAAAACATTTTACATTTGGTATATCTTTTATAGAGAAAGTTAGGTCAGTTCCAACACCTTTAATTCTTACTTTATCAGTTTTGCTTAAAAGATCACATAGTGAATCCATAGCTTTTTCCATTTTTGAGTAATCTAAACAACAAACATCAAAATAGAAGTCCTCAAAAGCTTCAAGTGATGTATTAGCAAGTTGTGCCATAGAATTGTTAGGATATCTTAAAATAACCCATTTAGTGTTATTTACTCTTTCAGCCATATGTACAGGATTCATAAAGTATTGAGAGTATAGTTTCATCTTTTCATCAGCTACATCAGAAAGTTCAGTTGAGTTGTCTCCCCCTCTGATACCGATATATGCGTCCATATCTTTCATTCTTTCAAGTTCATATTTTGCCATATGTTGTAGTTGTTCAACAGAGCAACCATTTAAAATTGTTCTTAAAACAGAGTTATCTTTTATAGTAACAAATGGAAGAGCTCCTACTGAATATGCCTCTTTTACGAGAGCTTTTACTAAATCTCTAGTAGTATCCCCATAAGCTTCTATTAAAACCTTTTCTCCCTCTTTTAATCTACATGAGTGATTAACTAAGTTTTTTGCTAATTTAATAATTCTTTGATCCATAATTTTGCACCTCACATTAATGATATTTACTTAAATTATACTATAAATTGAGACATAATGGAAATAAAATATTTTAGTCCGATAATTAATATGATATAAAATTTATAAAATCAAGCAACAAAAACAAACAAAACCTTTAACTTTTTTTCTCAAATTTATTTTAAAATCTAATCCTTTTCTATTTATTAAACCATTTTTATATTTTTATCAGTTATACTTGATAAAAGTTTGAAAAAGTAGTTTTTTATCAGATATAACTGATAAAAAAGTTGAAAAAGCATATTTTATCAGTTATAATTGATATGAGGTGATGTTATGATAAAAAGAGAAATTTATATAGATAGAATTAAACCTTTTATAAATAAAGATATCATTAAAGTTTTAACAGGGATAAGAAGAAGTGGAAAATCTTTTATGTTAAAGCTAATAATGGAAGAACTTGAAAAAAACGGAGTAGAAAGAGAAAAATTTATAAATATTAATTTTGAAAACTTAAAATATAAAAGTTTATGTACAGCAGAAGCTCTTAATAATTTTATTCTAAGTAAAGCTAAAAAAAATGAAAGATACTATCTTTTTCTTGATGAGATACAGGAAGTTGTTGACTGGGAAAAATGTATAAATTCTTTAAGAGCAGATGAAGAGTATAATTTTGATATTTATATTACTGGTTCAAATGCTAAGCTTTTATCAGGTGAACTTTCTACTTATCTTGCAGGAAGATATGTTGAATTTATAATCTATCCTTTTTCTTTTAAAGAGTTTATTGAAGCTATGAAAACTACACATGAAGATATAAATATACAGGAAATTTTCAAAAAATATATTTTATTTGGTGGAATGCCATTTCTCCATAATTTAAATTTTAATGAAGAAGCTAGTATGCAATATTTAAAGGATATGTATTCGTCAATTATATTAAAAGATATTACACAAAGAAATAATATAAGAGACATTGATTTACTAGAAAGAATCATATCTTATGTCATAATGAACATAGGAAATACTTTTTCAGCTACTTCACTTTCAAAATATTTTAAAAGCGAAAATAGAAAAGCCTCACCAGAAACAATATTAAATTACATAAAAGCTTGTGAGGAAGCTATGCTTATTTATAGAGTTCAGAGAAATGATCTTATTGGGAAAAAAATTTTAAGTGTAAATGAAAAATATTATATTGCAGACCATGGAATACGTCAGGCTGTTTTTGAAAATAATGAAAGAGATATAAATCAAATTTTTGAAAATATAGTTTATTTAGAACTTTTACGAAGAGGGTATAGTGTTAAAATAGGGAAAATAGATGCTTTAGAAGTTGACTTTGTCTGTACAAAAGGTAGAGATGAAACAAAATATATACAAGTTGCATATCTTTTAGCTTCACCAGAAACAGTAGAAAGAGAATTTTCTGTATTGGAAAAAATACAAGATAATTATCCTAAATTTGTAATTTCAATGGATTTCTTTGATATGTCAAGAAATGGTATTAAACACATGAATATAATAGAGTTTCTTTTAAATGATATCTAATTTAAATAATTATATAAAAGAGGTGGCTGCAAATTCAACCACCTCTAATTAAATCTATTTAATTTTTATAGTTAATCAGCTATTTAACTAATTCAAGAGCAACTGGCACATTCTTTTCAACAGCTTGTTTTTTAACTATCTTATCAGCAACTTCAACACCGATAGCTCCTATTTCAGCAGGCTTTTGTGCAACAGTTGCAGCAAGTTTACCCTCTTTAACAGCAGCCACAGCATCATCAGTAGCATCAAAACCAACTACAAATATATCTCTTCCAGATGCTTCAATAGCTTTTAATGCTCCAAGAGCCATCTCATCATTGTGAGCAAATACAGCTTGAATTTCAGGTTGAGCTTGTAAAATATTTTCCATTACATTTAGCCCTTTTGTTCTATCAAAGTCAGCTGCTTGTTTAGCTACAACTTCAAGTTTTCCAGCAGCAGCTTTATTAAATCCAGTTCCTCTATCTCTTGCAGCAGTAGTACCAGGGATTCCTTCAAGTTCTACAACTTTACCCTTTCCACCAAGTTTTTCAACTATGAAGTTTCCTGCCATCTCTCCACCTAATACATTATCAGATGCTACGTGAGATACAACATTTCCACCATTTGCTGCTCTATCAAGAGTAACTACTGGAATTTTACTTCTATTAGCTGCTTTAACTGAACTTACTACTGCATCTGAATCAGTAGGGTTAATAAGAAGAACATCTACACCTTTAACTAAAAGATCTTCAACGTTTCCTAACTCTTTAGCTGGGTTATCTTGAGAATCAAGAACTATTAAATCATGTCCTAACTCTTTAGCTTTAGCCTCTGCTCCCTCTTTTAAAGTTACAAAGAATGGGTTGTTTTGTGTAGAGATTACAAGTCCTATTCTTTCAGCTGATGCAGATGCTGCAAATGCTAAAAATATTCCTGCAATTCCAAATAATTTTTTAAATTTACTCATATCTACCACTCCCTTTTATTTGTTAGACTTCTTGTCTATTAAAACCGCAATTAATATAACAGCTGCCTTTATCATCATTTGATAATATGATGATACATCTAGTAAGTTAAGAGCATTTCCAAGTACACCTATTATTATAGCTCCCAATGCTGTTCCTGTAATCTTTCCAACCCCTCCAGCTAGAGAAGTTCCACCTAAAACAACAGCTGCAATAGCATCAAGCTCATATCCAGTTCCAGCAGTAGGTTGAGCAGAGAACAATCTCGATGTTGTAATAATTCCTGCCAATGCTGAAAGGATTCCTGAGATACCATATATCCATATTTTTATATTATTTACTTTAATTCCTGAAAGTTTTGTTGCCTCTTCATTTCCTCCAATAGCATATGTATATCTTCCAAATCTTGTATTTGTTAAAATATAGTGTCCAGCTACAAATAATATAAGTGTTATATAGATAGGAATTGGTATATTAAATAGATACCCTCCCCCTATATTTTCAAACAATGCTCCACCATCATTAACTGTAATAGGTTTACCATTTGTAAATACAAGTGTTGCCCCTCTCAAGAATGTCATTGTTACCAGTGTAACTATAAATGCTTGTAACTTCATAACTGAAACTAAAAATCCATTTACTATTCCAAAGAACAGCCCTAAAACAAGAGCAACTAATAAACTTAAAACAGGATTTATTCCTGAACTTAGCATTGCAGCACTTACAGCTCCACAAAATGCTAAGATAGATCCAACTGATAGATCTATTCCACCAGTAAGAATTACAAATGTCATTCCTATTGCTATTACAGCATTGATAGATGATTGCCTAAATACATTTAATATATTTGCTACTGATAAAAATCTTGGATTGATCACTGCTACTATTGCTGAAAAAAGTATAAGTCCTATTAGTGGCTTATTCTTCAATATTTTTTTAATCATTTTTTCCTCCCACTGCACATCTCATAATCTTCTCTTGAGTTGCATCTTTTCCTAAAAATTCTCCTGTTATTTTGTGATTGTGAATAACTAAAATTCTATCACTAAGCCCTAAAATCTCTGGCATTTCAGATGATACTATAATTATACTCATTCCCTTTTTCTTCAATTCATTTATAACATCATAGATCTCTTTCTTAGCTCCAACGTCTACCCCTCTAGTTGGCTCATCTAAAATAAGAATTTTAGGATTTGTTAAAAGTGCCTTTGCAATAGCAACCTTTTGTTGATTTCCTCCACTTAGATTTTTAATTTTTTGCTCCATAGTAGGTGTCTTTATCTCAAATTTATCAATATAATCTTCAACTGATTCCTTCTCTAACTTCTTATCCAATTTAAAGAAAGATGATATAAAATTCATTGCTGAAAGTGTCATATTTTCCTTAACACTCATTCCTAAAACAAGTCCATCTCCCTTTCTATCCTCTGAAACATAGGCTATCCCTTTAGCTACCCCTTCAGCAGCAGATCCTATATTTATCTCTTTTCCTTCAAGATAGATATGCCCAGACTCTTTTTTCAAATGCCCATATATAGTTCTCACTAACTCTGTTCTACCTGCTCCCATAAGCCCTGATATTCCCAGTATCTCACTTTTATGTAGAGTAAAAGTGATATTGTCAACAAAACTATTTTTAAGATTTTCAACTCTCAATACCTCTTCTCCCCTAGGTATTTCAACTCTAGGAAACTGCTCTTCAAGAGTTCTACCAACCATATTTTTGATTATAAAATCTTCATCTATATCCTTTACCTCAGCTTCACAGATAAACTTTCCATCTCTCATTATTGTTATATCATCACATATCTCAGGTATCTCTTTTAATCTATGAGAGATATACACAATACTTTTTTTCTCACTAGTTAATTCTCTAATAACTTCGAAAAGACTTTCAGTTTCACTGTCAGTAAGAGCATCTGTTGGCTCGTCCATTATTATAATTTTAGCATTTTGAGAAAGTGCTTTAGCTATCTCTACCATTTGCATCTTTCCAATTGTTAATTCTTTTACTAGAGTTTTTCCATCTTCCTTTACATTCAATTTATCTAAAAGAAATCTAGCTTCCTTTGCCATTAACTTAGAATCTATCTTTCCAAATTTATTTGTAATCTCTCTACCTAAAAATATATTCTCTGTAATACTCAATTCAGGTATAAGATTTAACTCTTGGTGAATAACAGCAATCCCTTCACCTTGTGAATCATTGATACTTTTAAAATCTATCTTTTTCCCTCTCAGTTCAATGCTTCCACTATCCATCTGATAGATACCTGTCATTACCTTTATAAGAGTAGATTTTCCAGCACCGTTTTCACCTAGTAGAGCCATAACTCTTCCTTTATATATATTTAGTTGAGCTCCATCTAAAGCCTTTACTCCAGGAAATGTCTTAACTATATCTTTCATCTTTAAAACAATCTCTTTTTCCATTATCCTCTCCTAAAAAGTAACACCTGACTTTAATATTATATTTGAATATGGAGAACACTCTCCAGTTCTAACAATAACTTCACTTTCATGAGTGATTTTTTTAAACTCCTCATGTGATACCTCAATTATTTTTGGATCCATTCCAGCCTCTTTGAAAGCTTTCATAATTGCAGCATACATAGGGATATTGTGATCGTGTATCTCCCTTGCTAAAATTATCTCTTCAACTTGCATCTCACTTAATATAGGTTTTAGTACTTGAATAAAGTTTGGTGTTCCAGCCTCAATAGCCAAATCTATTCTCTTTACATCCTTTGGAATTGGTAACCCTGCATCACACACTGTAATATGAGCTGTATGCCCTATCTTTGCTATTTCATAAGAAAGTTCACTGTTTAATAATCTACCTTTTTTCATTATCTTTTCACCCCTTGAAATTCATTTACTTCTTCTAGTGTAGGAATAGAACTTTGAGCCCCTAATCTTGTAACTGCTATTGCTGATACTTTAGTTCCAAATTCTATTGCTTCATCTATGTTGTTACCATTTAAAGCTTTAACAAACCCACCAATAAAACTGTCACCTGCTGCTGTTGTGTCCACAGTTTTTACTATATATGCACTGTGAAACTCTGACTTTTCTTTATTTACATGTAGTGACCCTTTACTTCCTAAAGTAACAATAAGTTCTTTAACTCCCATATCTAAAAGTTTTTTACAAGCTGCTTTTATCTCATCTTCTGTATCAGTAGCCATTTTAGTAATCATACTTAGCTCAGTTTCGTTAGGTATAATAATATCACTACACCTAATCATCTTTTCACTTAGTGGAGCTGCAGGAGCAGGATTCAGTATAGTTATCTTTCCAAACTCCTTTGCTTTTTCAAGAGCATATTCAACTGTTGATAAAGGTAGTTCCAATTGAGTAACAACTATATCTGCATTTTTAATTACATCTATATGTCTATCAATGTAATCTTTATCCACATCCATATTAGCTCCAGAAACAACAAGTATTCTATTTTGCCCATTTCCTTCAACTATTATCTTAGCTATTCCAGTAGAACTTTCAGATCTCTCTATATACTCAGTATTAACTCCACTATTTTTCATAGAGTTTATAAGATCATTTCCAAAAGAGTCGTTACCTACCTTACCAAGCATAGTGACTTCTGTTCCTAGTTTACCAATAGCTACCCCTTGATTTGCTCCCTTACCACCAGGAACTTGAAAAAACTTCTCTCCAAAAATAGTTTCTCCAGCCTCTGGTACTCTCTGACACATAGTGACTAAATCCATATTTATGCTTCCTACTACAACTACTTTTTTCATTTTATTTCTCACCCTCTTTTAAAATCGGTTCTATGTATATTTTTTTTCTTTTATTTTTATCAGTAAAAAACAGCTCAAATACCTTTTCTCCCATTATATTTAATGGAATTTTACAAGCTAAAACCTCAATATCAAATATATCTAAAATATCTAACTCCTCAAAGCAAGCAAGATCAATATCTTTTTTCATCTCTCTAGAAGCTTTTAAAAATCCAAGTAACATAAGGTTATTTGATGAGAATAGAGCAGTAGATGGAGTTTTTAAAATCTCTTTTCCTAAACTGTATCCACTATCAATTAAGAAATCTCCCTCATATATATCCTCTTTTGAGTAAGGAATCTCCATATCTTCGTGAGCTTTAATATATCCTCTCAATCTCTCTTGAGAAGTAATAGAGTTCAGATCTCCAGTTAATATACTGATTTTTCTATGCCCTTTCTCCAGTAATCTTTTTACAACTTTATATGCTCCATTGAAGTTATCTAAAAATACTCCTGGCAATTCAAATGAAGTTGTATCTCTATCTAAAAGTAGAACTGGAATATTATGATTTATTAGTGATTCAAAAGGATTTTTCTCATATGTACCTTTAATTAAAACAGCTATTACTCCAGAAATTCTTTCTCCCAATATATTTTTTATAGCTTTTTTCTCCTGCTCTAAATCTTCAGAGGTATTATATAGTGCAATCTGAAATTGTGTTTTAGAAAAAGCTTTACATATCTCCTCTACAAGTGAGGCAAAGAAAGGGTTGCTAATATTTGGAATCAAAAGAGCTATTGTTCTGCTCTCCATCTTTGATAAATTCCTAGCTATTGCATTTGGAGTATATCCACTTTTTTCTACAAACTCTAAAACCTTTTTTTTAGTTTCAGGATTTATATTATCACTATTGTTAATAGCTCGAGAAACAGTGGCTACTGATATTCCTAATTCTTTAGCAATGTCTTTCATATTCATAAAAATCACCGTTTTTATTTTGTTATGTAATCGTTTACAATATAATATTAATCTACACTCTTTACTTTGTCAATAGAGAAAGATTAATAGTTTTTATGGTGTGCATTATTGAAAAATATTTCAAGATTTTATTGAAAAAATTCATACTTTTCTTGAAGAAAAGATACTAAATAAGAAATTTTAAATAAAAATATTTTTTAAAAATTACACATTATTTTTATTTGATACACTGACAAAATTATATTAGAAAAGAAAAAATTTTTTTGTGAAAAATTGATTTATAATTTTTTAAACAAAAAAATAAGCCCTTACCGAAGTAAAAGCTTATTTATATTTAGACTTATATATTTTTAATCTTTATAGGTATGCTTTGATTTTTTTTATAATCTCTGCATACTCCTCTTCTGAAAGATATTTTTTTCCTGGATTCATCTCAAATACATTTCCCCATTCAAACTCATCTTTATATTTTGGAACAAGATGGAAATGAAGATGGTGACCTGTATCTCCATAAGCTCCATAATTTATCTTATTAGGTGAAAATGCTTTATGAAGTGCTGTTGCTACTTTGTTAATATCTTCAAAATATATATTTCTCTCTTCTGGTGTAAGTTCAACCATTTCACTTACATGTTTTTTATGAGCAACAATACATCTTCCTAAATGACTTTGTTCTTTAAAAAGATAAACTTTTGAACCTTCAAGTTCACATATTTTTATCCCAAATTTATCAAGAAGCTCTCCTTCCATACAATAAGCACAATTTTTTTTGTCCATAATTATCGACCTCTCTCTTTTTATTTTTACAAATATATATAATTATTTGGTATCTATATCATACCAATATCTGACATTTTTCTATATCATAACATTTTTTTTACTTTATTGAAATATAGAAACGAAATTTTTTTAAAAAATAGTTCAAAATAATAAATATATAAAAAATTGTGATATAATATTAATGAAAACATTAAATTTTGTATTATATAAGGAGGAGAAAATTTTGAATAAGATAATAAGTGACTATCATCTGCATAGTGAGTTTTCAGGAGATTCAACTCAAAATATAGAAGAGATAGTTAAAGAGGGAATTAGATTAGGTCTTGAAGAGATAGCTTTAACAGATCATCTTGAGTATGATATAGAGGGAATGACTGACAACTGGATTTTAGATGTAGATAGATATGCAAAGAAAGTTTTTGAACTGAGAGAAAAATATAAAAAAGATATAGATGTTAAATTTGGTGTAGAAGTAGGAGTGCAACCACACACTAAAGATTATCTTGAAAGTGTTATAAAAAAATATCCTTTTGATTTTGTAATAGCCTCAAGTCACGCTATTGATAGAGTGGATTTAGCATTTGGAGAGATTCAAGCTGGAAGAACAAAGGATGAGGTACACAATCTATATTTTGAATATGTTTTACAAAACATTGAAAAATACAATGAATTTAATGTATATGGGCATATAGATTTTGTTACAAGATATGGTGGAGAAAAATTTAGAGGTTTAGATTATAAGAAACATTTTGATATAATCGATGTTATCTTAAAAAAATTAATAGAAAAGGGAAAAGGAATAGAGGTTAATACTTCAGGATATAGATATAGAGAAGATAGATTTTATCCTTGTACAGATATTTTAAAAAGATATTATGAATTAGGAGGAGAAATCTTAACTATTGGATCAGATTCTCATATAAAGGATTATATGACTATGGATTTTGATAGAGTATATGACTTTTTAGAAAGTATAGGTGTAAAATATATATCTTCCTTTGATAAGATGCAACCGTCATTTAAAAAAATAAAATAAGAGGTGAAAATTATGGCTTATGAAGTTAGTAAAATAACTCTTGATGAGGTAATAAAATCATTTATTAAAACTGCTAAAAAATTAAAAGGTGATTTAGTTGTTTACTGTTCTAAATGGGAAGAGGAGTATGTAGTTAGGGATATCAGAGATTTTTCTAAATTAAAGATTAGAAAAGGTGATGTTATTGATGCTACTGTATATGTAGATGATGATGACGAACTATATGATGAGTTTAGATTAGGAGAGGGAAAAGACGATTTAGTGGTAAAGAAAAAGTATTTAAAATAATAAAATAAAGGTTGCTTTAATTTAAAAAAAATGTTAGAGTGTAGACAAGACTATTTTAAATAATTAGGAGGGATTGTTAATGTACAAAAAATTAATGACACTTATAGCAGCAGGAACTTTATTAGTAGGTTGTAGTTCAGTAGAAGAAAAAAAGGAAGCAGTAGCTGAAAAAGCACCTCAAGAATATCATTTAACTAATAAATACCAAAATGCTGATATTACAATTGCCTTTGAAGATGGTAAAGTATTTGGATTCTCAGGAGTAAATAGATATTTTGGTGGAGCTGTAATCAATGGTGAAGATCTTGATGTAAGTAATGTAGCATCTACTATGATGGCTGGACCTCAAGATAAAATGGCAGCTGAAATGGAATATCTACAACTTTTAAGTGAAGCTGATAAAATTCAAATGGAAGATAATAAAGTTATAATTACAACTAAAGATAACCAAGAACTTATATTTGAAGCAAAATAAAAGATTTCTCATAGTTAAATTGTAATATAATAATAAAGGGATACTTCGGTATCCCTAAAATAAAAAATGTTAGAAAGAGTTTCTCTTTTTGACATTTTTTTAATTGAAAAATTTTAATAAAAAGGAGATATAATGGCTAAAAGTATTAGTTTGGGAAAGGATTCTATTATTAAATTATTTTTAAATTTCTCTATTCCTGCTGTTACTGGAATGATAGTTACTGCTCTATATGCTATTGTAGATGGGGCATTTGTTGGACGAGGTGTGGGAGCAGAGGGATTGGCAGCTTTAAATCTCGGCTATCCCATTATAAACTTTGGTGCTGCTCTTAGCCTTATGTTTGGAATAGGAGGAGCCACTCTTATATCTTTAAACCCTAAAGATAAAGAGCATTGTAACAGATGCTTTTCATATATTATCATATTAAATGTCACTGCTTATCTTTTGATACTTTTAGCAGTACTTCTTTTTAATGAAAAGATAATATATCTTATGGGGGCTAATGATAACCTTATGCCTATGGTAAAAAAATATATGTACCCTTGTACCTTTGCACTGGGATTTTTGATGATTTCCAATTCACTTAATGCAGTAGTAAGAAATGATAAATCCCCTACTTATGCTTTTTTATCAATGGTAATTGGTGCAATTACAAATATATTTTTAGATTGGCTCTTTATAATGAAATTTGAATGGGGAATATTTGGTGCTGCTGTGGCAACAGGAATAGGACAATTTGCCTCTATGCTATTTTTAATACACTACTTTTTAAAACCCGGTTCAAGATTTAAATTCTATTTTGAAAATAGAATAAAATTTGAAACTTTAAAAAAAATATGGAGCATAGGATTTCCATCATTTATTATGGAGTTTGCTGTGGCATTGATCACAATACTATTCAATATCTCATTTATGAAATATAGTGGAGAGATGGGAGTTTCAGCTTTTTGTATTGCTGGTTATGTGTTCTATATATTTAGAATGTTATACAACGGACTTGGACAAGGTATTCAACCAATAGTAAGTTACAACTATGGAGAACAAAAATTTGATAGGGTTAAGGAAACTTACAAGATTGGGCATATAGTGGCCTTTGTTATAGCTATTATCATATTAATATGGGTAAATTTCTTTGGAAATAGTGTTATTAAGCTGTTTAGTGAAGATGGAGAACTTGTTAAAATGGCATGGCATGGATTGAGTTTATATTCATGTGCTATAATCTTTGTTGGAGCAAACTTTATTGATATATCATTTTTACAGTCAAAAGATAAAGCAAAGGCAGCTAATATACTTTCTGTTTTAAGAAGTACAGTTTTTGTTATATTAGGACTTTTGATTTTACCACCTCTATTGGGAGAGAATGGAGTTTGGTTAGCTTTCCCTTTCTCTGATTTTATGACTTTCCTTTGTGGATTGATTTTAAAAAGAAAAAGTAATCTGTTTTAAAGAGTAATACACCTAAAATCTTATTTTAAGGTTGAGGGTGTATTTTTTTATGCTCTTTTTAATCGTTTAATTCTTTAATAAAACGGTTTTTTATATTTTTTATGTTGTTTTTATAAAAAGCTTGAAATAAGTTAAAAAAAGGTATATATTCTATTAAAAATTTAAAGGATGGTACTTTTTTATGGACAGTAATATTAAAAAAAGTCTTATAGCTTTAGCTTTTGGAACTTTAGGTCTTGGGGTGGCAGAATTTGTAATGATGGGTATTCTTCCAAATGTTGCTCTCTCTCTAGGAATAACAATTCCAGTAGCTGGGCATCTTATTTCAGCTTATGCTTTAGGAGTTTGTTTTGGAGCTATTATGTTGCTAATGCTTCGTAAATATCCTATGAAAAACTCTCTGTTATTTCTTGTAACTATTATGGTAATTGGAAATGGTATCGCTGTTATATCTCCAAGTTATACAGTTATGCTATTAGCTCGTTTTATATCTGGACTTCCTCATGGAGCTTATTTTGGAGTTGCCTCTATTGTTGCATCAAAAATTGCTCAAGAGGGAAAAGAGTCAGAGGCTGTGGCAATAATGATATCTGGTATGACAGTGGCAAATCTTTTTGGTGTTCCTCTTGGTACATTTATTAGTGGTATTTTATCTTGGAGATTGATTTTCCTATTTATTGTGTTATGGGATATTTTAACTATGTTTCTAATAAAGAAATATGTCCCTTATATTGCTCCACTTCCAGATACAGGTTTTTTAGGGCAGTTTAAATTTTTAAAAAGCTTGGCTCCATGGTTGATATTAGGAGCTACTATGATGGGAAATGGGGGAGCTTTTTGCTGGTATAGTTATGTGACACCTATGTTTACAGAGGTATCTGGTTTTGCTCCTGAGATTATAACAGCTCTTATGGTTTTAGCTGGGCTTGGTATGGTAATTGGAAATATGATTGGTGGAAAACTTAGCTCTTTCTTCTATCCTGGAAAGGTAGGGGCTATGTTTCAAGGGTTAATGTCAATCACTCTTCTTGGGATTTTCTTTTTGTCACCATATAAATGGTTGGCTGTTCTTTTAATGTGTATTGTAACTCTATGCCTATTTGGAGTAAGTGCTCCTCAGCAATTTTTGATTATAAAATTTGCTCCTGGTGGAGAGATGTTAGGGGCAGCAGGAATACAGATTGCTTTTAACTTAGGAAATGCTATTGGAGCTTATCTTGGTGGACTTCCTATAACTTATGGTATAGGAGTTAGATATTCAGCTCTTATTGCTTCAGGTATTGCTGTTTTAGGATTTATTTTATTCTCACTATTTAATTACCTATATCAACCTAAAAAACAGTAATATAAAAATATTTTTAGAAGAAAAGGACTATTAAAATTAATTAATAGTCCTTTTAAAATTAATCCTCGATAGGTGTACTCATTGGATATGCTCCATTGAAACAACCTACACAATAACTTCTGTTCTTTAATGATTTTAGCATATTTTCCATAGATAAGTAATCAAGAGTATCAGCATTTATAGTTTTTCTTATCTCTTCAACAGATAGCTTTGAGGCAATAAGCTCCTCTCTATGAGCAGTATCAATTCCATAATAGCATGAATATTTTACTGCTGGAGAGGCTGACCTAAAGTGTACTTCCTTTGCTCCTGCTCTTCTAACAATCTCTATAAGAATTTTACTTGTTGTTCCTCTCACTAAGGAATCATCTATAATTACGACTCTTTTCCCCTCTAAATTTACTTTTAAAGGATTAAGTTTTACAGCCACAGCTTGTTCTCTAAGTTCTTGACTTGGTTTTATAAATGTTCTTCCTATATATTTATTTTTTATAAGTCCAATTCCATAAGGGATTCCGCTCTCTTCTGCATAACCGATAGCAGCAGGTATTCCAGAATCAGGAACACCAATTACAATATCAGCTTCAACTTTCATCTGTTTTGCTAAAAGCCTTCCAGCCTCTACTCTAGCTTCATAAACATTGATTCCATCTATTGTGCTATCAGGTCTTGCAAAATAAATATGTTCAAATGAGCATGGAGCAATTTTTTTATTGTCACTATATTTTATTGACTCAACACCATTTTCATCTATAATAACCATCTCTCCAGCTTCAATATCCCTTATAAGCTCTCCCCCAACAGCATCTATTGCACAAGATTCAGAAGATAAAAAATAATCACCATTTTTATTAATTCCAAGGGCTAAAGGTCTAATTCCATATGGATCTCTAACACCTATTAACTTTCCATTAGAGATGATAACTAAAGCATAAGCACCTTTTATAGCACTAACAGTACTTCTTATTGCATCAATCATTCCAGATTCAGCTTTTCTAGCTATCATCTTTATAATAACTTCAGAATCTATTGTAGTGTTAAAAGTTGCTCCCCCATCTTCTAAAAGTTCTCTTATAATTTTAGAGTTTGTTAAATTTCCATTGTGAGCTACTGCAATTTGACCTAATTTAAATTTATTTTCAAGAGGTTGAGCATTTTCTACTCTGCTCTCTCCTGTTGTAGAGTATCTAACATGTCCAATTGCAATATTTCCTTTTAATTTTTCCAAAGTTTCAGGAGTAAAGACATCTGCTGTAATCCCCATCCCCTTAAATGTTGTTATATTTCCATCAAGTGACACTGATATTCCAGCACTTTCTTGTCCTCTATGTTGAAGAGCATAAAGTCCATAATATGTAAAATTAGATGTATTTAGATTATTTTTAGAAAAAACTCCAAATACTCCACACTCCTCTTCCATTTTATCTTTTTTAAAACACTTTTCTATACAATTCATTCTATAAAACACCCAATCTTTTAGCTACTTCAATATAAGCTTCCTCTATATTTCCCATATCTCTTCTAAATCTATCTTTATCAAGTTTAGCTCCAGTTTCTTTATCCCATAATCTACAAGTATCAGGAGTAATTTCGTCAGCTAGAATTATCTCTCCTGCACTATTTTTTCCAAATTCAATTTTAAAATCTACAAGTTTAATTCCTATTTCATCAAATATTTTTATAAGAATTTGATTTATTTTTTCTGTCATAGTATATATTGTTTTCAAATCTTCTTTCTTTACTCCAAGAACATAAGCATGATAATCATTAATAAGTGGGTCTCCTAAATCATCATTTTTATATCCAATTTCAAATATTGTTTCAGGAGGAATAGTTCCCTCTGCTATTCCCAATCTTTTTGACATAGACCCTGCTATTATATTTCTTACAGTTACTTCTAAAGGAAAGATTGTCACCTTTTGACAAAGTTGATCTCTATCATTAAGAACTTCTACAAGGTGAGTTTTAATTCCATTTTCTTCAAGAGCTTTAAATATTTTTCCAGTTATCTTATTGTTTATAATTCCTTTATTAACAATAGTACCTTTTTTAGCTCCATTTCCAGCAGTAGCATCATCTTTATAGTGGATTATAACCATGTTCTCATCATCAGTAGAAAATATTTGTTTTGCTTTTCCCTCATAAATAAATTCTCTTTTTTCTCTTTTCATTTTTCCTCCAGTATACTAAAAAGTTTTAAAAAATAAAAAAAGTATCTTAAATTAAGATACTTCAATTCACACTATTCCCTTTTAAACTGTTTACACTTATGGTATTACAATATAAGATAGATGAGATTATTTTATTTTTTTCTTTTTTAATCCATGCTCTCATAAGGCTCCTCCATAATACTTGTAATTTTATGGAAAGATTATAGCATATATTTTTTTAATTACTAATAATTTTTTTGTGTGTAAAAACAGAGATTTTTCTAATTTACTTAAATTAAAAGGTGTTTAGAAATATTAACAAAAAAAATTTTTTTATCTATCAAGAAAAAATAGTATATTACGTTTTTAAATTAAACAGAATATAAAAGTAAAAATTACACCTCTTACCATCAGATAAAAGGTGTAATCTATTTAAAATCTATTCGTTATCCTCTTCTCCTGAGAAAACAATTTTACCATCTATAATAGTATATTCAACTTTAGCATCTATTTGTAATGGATCATTTGACCAAATAACAATATCTGCATCTTTACCAACTGTGATAGATCCTATTCTATCTTCAAGACCTAAGATTTCAGCAGGGTTGATAGATATAGCTTTTAATGCTTCCCATTTATCTAAACCATCTTTAACAGCTAAAGCTGCACAAATTGGTAGGTGGTGTAGAGGTATAACTGGGCTGTCAGTAGTTATTGACATTTTTATTCCAGCCTTATTTAAAACTCCAGCAGTTTTAAATGATTTATTTACTAATTCAACTTTTGTTCTATGTCCAAGGCTTGGTCCTACTATCATAGGGAAATTCTCTTCAGCTAACTCATCAACTATACATCTAGCATCTGTTGAGTGATCTAGTGTCATCTTAACATCAAACTCTTTAGCTATTCTAATAGCTGTAAATATATCATTAGCTTTGTGAGCATGAGCTTTTAAAGGAATTTCCTTTTTAAATACAGGGATAAGAGCTTCCCATCTAGCATCATAAGCTGGTTTTTTAGAGATATCATCTCCAGCAGCCTCTAATTTTTCCATATACTCTTTTGCTTTATATAGAGCTTCTCTCATAAGAGCAGCTGTTCCCATTCTAGTTGTAGGCATTTTACCTTTAGTTCCATAAAATCTTTTTGGATTTTCTCCAAATGCACATTTCATAGCTATTGGAGCTTTTATAATCATCTTATCTATTCTCTTACCAAAAGTTTTAACTGCTGCAAATTGTCCACCTATAACATTAGCACTTCCCGGTCCAGTAGCAACTGCTGTTATTCCCCCTTGATAAGCTTCTTTAAATACTCTATCCATAGGATCAAGGGCATCGATAGCTCTCATTTGAGGAGTGATAGGATCTGACTTTTCATTTACATCATCATTTTCAAAACCAACACTATCTCCCATAAGTCCTAAGTGACAATGAGCATCAATAAATCCCGGAGCAACTATTTTACCTTCAGCATCAATTACACAATCATCTTTTTTTGCTCTGATACTCTTTTTAATTGCTACAATTTTTCCATCTTCTATTGAGATATCCATTTTTACACTTTTAGATTTTTCTACATCAAGTACAGTACCATTTTTAATAATAAGCATATTTAAAACCTCCCAATATGTATAATAACTATATTTTATAACAAAATTAAAAATAAAGCTATATATAAGAATTAAATTTTATAAATATAGCGAATAAATAATATAGTATATATACTCAAAATAAAAAAGGAGGATAGATATTATGAAAACTAGAGCATTAGAAAAATATGAATTGGAAAAGGTGTTTAACTATATCAAAAATGGAGGTAATAGAAATGGGGTAAGAATAAGAGCTAATCCACAAATCTATCTTATCTGTTTTATTCAATTAAATACAGGGTTAAGAATAGGTGATGTGTTAAACTTAAAAGTAAAAGATATTATTAGTGGAAAAATAGATATAATAGAGCAAAAAACAGGAAAACGTCAAAATAGGGATATCAATGAGGAGGTTGTTAAAGTTATAAAAGATTATTGTGATAGAAAGAATATAAGTGGTAATGATAATCTATTTACTTTCTCTATAAGATGGGTACAAAAATTTTTACAGAAAGTAGCTATATGCTCAGATGTTGAGAATTTTTCCACTCATAGTTTTAGAAAAACATATGCACATATACAGTATATAAATAATAGATGTAATATTGAATTAGTAAGAAGACTTCTCAATCACTCATCAGTAGTTGTTACACAAAAATATCTAGGAGTTACAGATAATGAAGTAAATTCAGCATCTCAAGGGTTTAAAATAATTTTGTAATATATAGATTAATTTTTTTAAGTATTTGTTAATTTTACGTTAAAATCAATAAAAAATTAAAAAAAATTTAAATTTTTTATTTACAAATCCCAAAATAAAGGGTATATATATAATATAGGCAAAGAAACTAGAAAACAGGGAGGCAAAATTATGACTAAAAAAGAGTTTATTGAATTATATGCAGAAAAAGGTGGATTCACTAAAAAAGAAGCTGAAAGAGCAGTTGCACTATTCCTAGATACAGTAGAAGATACACTTTTAAAAGGAGATAGCATCACATTTGTTGGTTGGGGAAAATGGGAAGTAAAAGAGAGAGCAAGCAGAGAAGTTAGAAACCCTCAAACTAAAGAGAGAATGACTATTCCTGGTAAGAAAGCTGTTAAATTTAAAGTTGGTAAATTACTAGCTGATAGAGTAAAAGAGATGTAATTAATTAAAAACTGAAATTTAGAACTACACTCATATATAAAGGGTGTAGTTTTTTATTTTTTATTGTAGAAATAAAAAAGCCCATAAGGGCTGAGGGTGAAAACTATTATTTCTTATCTAACCAGTCACAAATGATTTTAGCTAAAACACCGGCAATCACTTGTAGAGCTAGTTCCTTTAGAAAATTCATTTTCACACCTCCGTAATTTAGAATGACTCTACCTTGCTTAAGGGTAGAATAAAAGCTCCCAACAAGTGAGAGCCTCTATCCTAAGCTTAATTATCATTCTAAATTACACCCTTATAGGTGGTGTATCTACATTTAGTATAAACTAAAAAAAATTAAAATGCAACTACAAAAATTTATTATATTTCTCTTTATTATAAACTGGAAAATATTTAACTTAATATAAAAAATAAACTTAATTATAGAGATAATTGATAGAGATTATTTTTTATGCTATAATCTGTTAAGAGGTGAGTAATGAAAGTAAATATAAATAATATAATTATCTCTTTAGAAAAAAATCAAGATAAAGAGTTGATAAAAGAGATAGGGAAAAGAGGCATAAAAAAAGAGAATATAGAGAGAATCATTTGGAATAAACGTTCTATTGATAGTAGAAAGAAAAATGATATTAAGTTTATATATTCAATAGAGGTTATATTAAAGAATGATATTGATCTATCTAAGTTAAAAGATGTAACTGTTGCAAAGGAAAAGGAGATTCCAAAACGTGAGCCACTTTTTAACAAAAAAGAGGTAGCTGTTATAGGAGCAGGACCAGCAGGACTTTTTGCAGCTCTTAGATTGGTTGAGTATGGATATATTCCATTGGTATTTGAGAGGGGAGAAGAGGTAGATAAGAGGGATATTACAACAAATAACTTTATAAACTCTTCTGATATTTCAGATCTGAAAGCTCTCAATCCAGAATCAAATGTGCAATTTGGTGAGGGGGGAGCTGGAACTTACTCTGATGGTAAGCTAAATACTAGAATAAAAAGTGAGTATATAGATAAGGTATTTAGAGAGTTGGTAGCTTGTGGAGCTCAAGAAAATATTATGTGGGACTATAAGCCACATATAGGAACTGATGTATTAAAAGTTGTAGTTAAAAATCTAAGAGAAAAGATAAAGAGTATGGGTGGAAAATTCTATTTTAATAGTAAAATGGAAAATCTACATATAAAAGATGGAAAGGTTATAGGAATTGATATTCTTAGAGGTTTAAAAGAGAGAGAATATTATTCAATGGACTCTGTAATTTTAGCCATAGGGCACTCTTCAAGAGATACTTATAGAATGTTACAGGTAAAAGGTGTACATATGGAAAATAAACCTTTTGCTGTTGGAGTTAGAATTGAGCATCTTAGAGAGGATATTGATAAGATGCAATATGGTAAATTTGCTGGAAATCCTCTGTTAGGAGCTGCTACATATAGTGTAACATATAACAATAAAAAAGAGGATAGAGGAGTATTTTCTTTCTGTATGTGTCCAGGGGGTGTAGTTGTAAATGCTGCATCTGAAACTGGTGGAACATTGGTAAATGGTATGAGTTATTCTCAAAGAGATGGTAGATTTTCAAACTCTGCTATTGTTGTAGGGATAAAGGAAAATGAATTTGGTGAGGAACTGTTCTCTGGTATGAAGTTCCAAGAAAAGCTTGAAAGAAAAACTTTTGAGATAGGGAATAACTATGGAGCAGTATATCAAAACGTAATGGACTTTATGAGTAATAGAGAGACAAAATCAGAGATAGAAAGTAGCTATGAGATGAAGATGAACTCATATAATATAAATAATCTTTTCCCTCAATTTATAACTAATAATATGAAAGCTGCCTTTGAAAATTGGGGTAAAAATAGTTACTTTATCTCTAATAGGGTTAATCTAATTGCTCCAGAAACTAGAACCTCTGCTCCTATTAAGATAGTTAGAGATATAAAAGGGGAGTCTATAAATATTAGAGGACTTTTCCCAATAGGAGAAGGGGCAGGATATGCTGGGGGAATAATGAGTGCAGCAGTAGATGGAATTAAAGTAGTAGATCTAAGCTTTACTAAAACTTGTCTATAATTATAAGGATTTGAAAAATAAATTTTTGTAGATAGGTTATATGGTTTTAGTAATTATATTTACAAAATTTATTTCAAGTTCTTTTAAATTTTATATACTCTAGGAGGTATTATTATGAATGAATATGATTTAAATGAACAAAGAGATGAATATGGAAATTTTGTAGATCGTGTAGAGGTAACAAATAGTTTTTTAAGAAAGGTATTTCTTAATATGATAGTTGGAATATTGATTACAGCAGCAGTTCCAGCTTATGTATTTTTCTTTAATCAAGCTTTACTTTATACTATTGTACCTTACTTTAAGATAATAACTTTTGCTGAGTTAGGACTTGTGTTTTTCTTAAGTTTAGGTATAAACAAGATGTCCTCTGGAACAGCTAGACTTATGTTTTTTATCTATTCACTTATGAATGGTATTTTATTTAGCAGCCTTGCATTTGTATTTGAGCCTATAAGTATACTATATACTTTAGGTGTTGCCCTTGTAATGTTTGTTGTAATAGCAGTATATGGATACACTACTTCAGAAGATTTAAGCCACTATGGAAAATACCTAATGACTGGACTTATCTCTATCATTATAATGTCACTAATTAACTTCTTTATAAAAGCACCAATGCTTTATTGGGCTGGAACTGTATTAGGTATAGTTATATTCTCAGCTCTTATAGCTTATGATGTAAATAGAATTAAACGTCTAGCTTATAATATTGCTGATGGAGATAGAGAAGTAATTGAAAAGATAGGAATTATTGGAGCTTTAAATCTTTACCTTGATTTTATCAATCTATTCCTATATCTATTAAGAATCTTTGGAAAGAAAAGAAGATAGTTAGGAGGAGAGATGAAAAGAGGTATTTTAACTGTTCTAGCATTGGTTTCAATCTCTATACCTACATTGGCTAATAGAGATAATCTACAAAATAATCTAGCTGAAATTAATAGTAAGATTATTACTAATAGAGGAACAGAGCAATTTAGAGAGAGCATAATATTTAAAAAATTAAATAGAAGAGGTTATAGTGGTAGTAGCCAATATATAGAGGGAATTGGAGAACTGAAATCTAACTATGATAGAGATAATTATAATACAGATTACTCTAGTAAAACAAAGGGATTTTTAACTGGAACTAATAGCACATTTCTATCAAATCCCAATATGATAACTGGTGTGAGCCTTGGGTATATAAAATCTAAAGTTGATTATAAGGATAGCAACGACAGTGATCAAAAGGTTAGGACATATGGACTTAATGCTTATTTAGCTTATAACTACAATGATTTTTTATTTATAGGAAAAGCTGGTTATGATGAAGGAAAAAATATATTAAGTAGTAACAATATATCTAATATAATATATAGAAGTAAAAATTATTCATTGGGAGCAGAGGCAGGGTATTTCTTTGATATCAATGAAAAAAATATTCTATATCCTCATATTGGAGTTAATTGGAATCAATATACTACTAAAGGACATGGAGATATTGTAGATAATAATGATAGAGTTGGAAGTGGTAACTTAGGTGTAAGTTATTATAGTGAGATATCTGATAAATGGCTTTTAAATGGTAGTGTTGAATGGAACTATGATTTTAGTGATAGAGCAGATCTTAAAACTAGAGATGGAAAAATTAAAATTCTTGAAACTGGTAGAGATACTGGAATATTAAGTGCTGGAATTGGTTATTACTTGCAAGAGGATTTTTTAATAAATCTTAGATATTTAGCTTTTATAAATAAAAACTATTATTATGATATGGTAATGCTAGGATTTACACATAACTTTTAAAAAATAAAACTGTTGAATTTGATAGTTTAAAAATTATCATTTTCAGCAGTTTTTTATTTTTTAATTTTTGAGTTAGATTATAGTTTTGTTGAGCAATAAAATATAATCTTTATTTCATAATAATTAAAAGCAATATTAAATAATTTTTAATTATAATAATTTTAAAAAATAAACCTATAATATATTTTAAGAAAAATAATTATAATTTAAATTTTTCTTTTATAAAAGTCCTATATCTAAAATTAAGAAAAATATATTTTAAAAATAATAATTTACAAAAAATAAAAAAGCCCCGCAGGGCTGAGGGGACTATTTATCTACTCTTATACCATAACCAAGCAAGAATGAAGAAAGCAATTGCAATCCCTCCATTAATACTCAGTGTTTCAATATAGATGTACATATAATAGTACCTACTTAGATTTGATTGTCTACCTTGCTTAAGGGCAGAATAAAAGCTCCCAATAAATGAGAGCCTCTATCCTAAGCTTAATCAATCAAATCTAAGTACCCATTGGGTCTTTCATATATATTATAACATAATAAGCAAAAAAGTCAAATATAGGAAATCCCCATAAAATTTATATTTGATAAAATGAATTTTTTATGGTAATACTATATAAATCGTTCTATAAGCTTCATAAAATTATTTAAAATAATAATTAAATAGATATAGTAGATAACTAAACCACATATAATGTTAATTATATGTGGTTATATTACTTAAATAATTTTTAATTACTTAATTATTTTAAATTTAAACTTTAATTTAATTAAAATATTATGAATATTTTTACAATTGATAAAGTATTCATCTATTATAATAAAAAAGATTAAAATCAAAATTATTTTATATTCTGAAATTAATCTTTAAAATCTTTATATATTTTTCTTAATTAAAATTATAGCTATTTATTTACTTACTACATCATCAAGAGAAGAAAGTGATGGTAACTTCTCCAAAACTTTTTTCTCAAGAACAGATTTCGCATTGATATACACTTCTGTTACCCTTGTATCTGCATGACCTAAAAAATCTCTAATCTCTAAAAGATCAGCTCCATTTATTGAAAGCTCTGTTGCCACAGCATGACGTATATTGTGTGGACTAATATCCTTTCCAATAAGTTTTCCAAAATTTTGAACCAGATCATACAACGCTCTATATGATAGTTGAGTGTTATTTTTAACTGAACTACTAAAAACATATTGCTCCTCTATCTCCTCATCGTCAATAGAGTAAAGAGATTGCAAATAATTTTTATACTCATTAAGTTTATCAGCAAGTATTCCATATACAGATTTATATTGCTCTCTTCCACTTTTAGTTTGCTCTAGTTTTATATAGTAACTTCCCTCTCTTACAAGAATATGTTTAAACTTCAGATTTAACAACTCTTGACTTCTCATTCCTGTATAGAATAGGGTATATAATATAGTTATATTTCTATACTCCTTTTCTCCCTTGATTTTATATAGCCCTATAATTTTTTTTATATCTTCAAAAGATAGTTTTAAAATATTATCTATATTCCTTCCCACTTTAAACAGCTCTATATACTTAAAGGGATTATCAAAACCATTTTTCTCCATCTCTTTATATAATGATTTCAGTGCAGAGAGAATTTTATTTATAGATGTCTTTTTCAATTGCCTTTCATCAACTAAGTGGCTAATATAATCTTCTACATCTGTTTTATCTATATCCTTCATTAGATCTATAAGCTCATCACCACGAATATCCCCTTCTCCCTCATATACGAAGTTGAGGAAATCCTTTAGGTAGAACATATAATCTTTTATAGTTTTTGGAGAACGGTATATTTCAAATATACTTTTTCTCTCCTCTTTAACTCTTTTCTTTCTTCTGGCTGTTACAACTCCAGTTTCCCCTCTTTTAATTATATCCATTGCCTTTTCTCCTAAAAAGTCCTATTATCTTATTTAAGAAAATTAAATAATATCTTCAACTTTTACCTCTCTTACCTCTCCTAATTCCATATCATCTAGTAATAGTTTTCCAAAAGATATTCTCTTTAAATATATAACTTTATTATCTACTGCCTCTAGCATCTTTTTAACTTGATGGAATTTTCCCTCTTTAATAGTGAGATGTATTTTCTTCTCTCCTACAATCTCTGCTTTAGCTGGCATTGTAATATATCCACCAATATCAACACCATTTTCAAGTTTTTCTATATCTTCACTACTTATATCCTTTTCTAACTCTGCATAATAAGTTTTCTCCACGTGACTTTTTGGTGCTAAAAGCTTATGATTAAGTTGCCCATCATTTGTTAAAAGCAAAAGCCCCTCTGTATCTTTATCCAACCTACCTACTGGAGCTAATTCCTTTTTAATTACCCAATCTGGCAATAGCTCCATTACAGTTTTTTCTCTAGGATCTTCCACAGCTGTTATATACCCAGCTTTTTTATTCATAATATAATATCTAAATTTGCTATACTCTAAAACTCTATTATTATATTCAACCTTATCTTCATTCTCTTTTATATTAGATTGTGGATTTTTTACTATCTCCCCATTAACTTTTATTTTTCCACTTGTAAGCAAAGATTTAACCTCTTTTCTGCTACCAAGTCCACACTCTGTTAAAAATTTATCTAGTCTCATTTTCTCCTCCAATTATTTTCTATATATCAATACTAACATATATTCTATCAACTTGCAATTTTTAACTTTTAAATTATTTTTCTAAATGCTATAATGGTATTATACTTATAACTAGAGGAGAAGATATAAAATGATAGATTTTAAAAAGATAGATGAGATGATTGAATTAATAGAGAATAATAAAGTTCCTGAAAATCAAGAGTTTAACGATTTTGTAATAGAGTTTTTTAATGAGGTAAAGACAATTCCTCTTTCTAAATATCTTAGAACTAAGGGAAAGGATAAGAGACTTCCTAAGATAATGAACAGTAAAAAGGCTGGAGAGGTTTTAATAGATACCAAGAAAGATGATGAGATCTTAACTTTCTTAAAGAGAAAGGGTTATAAGGAGATTCCACAGCTAGATTATAAAGCAGTTATGTTGCTTAGAAAAACTGATCTTTTCTCTAACTGGAAAAAGCTACTTCTCTATTTTGAGGGAGCTGGTACAGTACAAGAGATTAATAACTCAACTAAGCCTATTCTTTTACCTCAAGAGGTTGAAAAGCTAGAAACATATGTTAAAGATGAGCTTAATCTTACAGAGCAGGAGTTAAACTGGCTTGTAACAAAGTTTAGTAAAATTCAAAAGGATAAAGAGCTATTTAAAGCACTAAATAAATTATCTAGATAGAAAAAGAGGAGAATTAACTCCTCTTTTCCTTTATTTTAATATTTTCTTTTTATACATCCAATACGAGGTAAATATTGATAAGATTATTACAGCGATCATTACAAAACTTTGATTAGCGGTAAAGAACTTTCTACCTAAAATAGGTACTAATATAATAGGAATTCCCACAGAAATTATAGCTTGTTTAAAGTAATTTTTAATAAATGGGAAAAGTAATGCACCAAATAAAGCTGGAAGTAGATTTTCAAATGCAGGCTTTAAAAATTCATTATTATACACTGGAGCAAATATAGGAGCAAGAAACAACATTCCTAAAAATACTATCAATGTTGTTACAAAAGATGATACAGCAACAGCTAAAAGAGCATGCACATCTGCTTTAGGCGTTCCAGGTTGACAATTCGAAAGTTTCATCGCATTTATTGCTGATGGAATTTTCATATTTCCAACATTTCCTGTAATACAAGCCATATATAAAGCCCCACACCCAATTAATGGTGCGTAAGAAAGATTTTCACAAACAGCAGTTATAGCAAAAATTAAAAATATAGGTACTCCATTTTTCATAACAGTTGCATAATCTATAGGAGTGGAATATATTATAGAAAGTCCAATAGGAACTCCTACAAAACCTAAAAGTGCAAAAATAACAGTTATACGTCCAATTGTATGAATTTTATCATTAAAAGTCTTTTCTCTCATCTTTACCCCCTTAACATAACACTTGCAATGCAAGCTGCAAACATTCCAATAACCATACTTACTGGGAATACAAACTCTTTTATTCCTTTAAACTTTTCTGTGATCTTTCCAAGTAAAAGAGCAGCTATTCCTGCACTGAATAAAGCTACAATTCCAGGTAAATTTTTTATATTAGTAAAAAATGGAGCTGATTGTATTCCATAAACAGCTAAAAACATTCCAGTAGTTATTATTGGTACTACAGCAGAGTTTTTATTTTTTAAGCTTTCAACTTTCTTATCATAAGATTTTAAAAAGAAAATATTAAATATATTTCCTCCTAAAATTGCAATTGATACTAAAAATAAAATTCCTAAAAATACATCTAAAGGAATATTCTTATCCATAATCTCAAAACCATATGCTTCTGCTGCCATATTAGCAACCATAGTTTCATAAACTGGTGATCCCACAACACTTAATCTCAACCAAGGGAAGAATCTTCCTAAAGCTGGAATAAGAACAAGATAACTTACTATTATAGGTAAAGATGGAAGTATTGAGAAAATAGCACTACTCCTTATCGTTTCCTTTACCTCTTCATCTTTTATTCCTAATTCTTTAGCTCTCTTTAAACCTAAAATAAAAAACAAAACCGCTTGTAAAACAACAATTATAATTGCTATAGCACATAAAATTAACATTGCACTACTATTAGCTATAGTTAAATGATTCATATCTTTTACCTCCTAAAAAATTTTGTTAAAAGTTAATCGTTTAAACGTGGTGGAACATCAGCTGGAATAGGACATTCATATTGATTATCAAATGTTTTTTCCCATTCATTTCTTATTTCTTTCAACAATGTTTCATCTTCTAAAACTTTAATAGCAGTTAAAGCTAAAGCTTTACTTGCAGCAAATAATCCTTTATGAGCAATAGATGTATTTCCGTGAGCAGTCATCTGCCAAGTATGAGCAGCAGTTCCTATTGTAGCAGTAGCATAACTTAATTGAGCAGTTGGTACTACATAACTAACATCTCCCACATCTGTTGATCCTGCTAACACTTTATTTCCCCATACTAAAGGTGGAATTTTCATATCTAAAGGTTTTTCAAAGAACTCTTTAGCTCTCTCTTCACCATATTTTACTTTAATTGCAAGTTTTTTAGCTTCAATCTCTTCTGGTGTTCCTGAATTAAAGAATTTATGAGCTAACTCAATATCCTTATCATCAAATTCTGGAGCCCCTATCTCTTTCATAGATTCATGAACAATCTCTGATAACTTGTGATTTGGTACAAAATCAGAAAGTCCAGCATAAAGGTCATAACTCATCTTTGTTCCTGTCATTTTTGCTGCTCCCTCTGCAACATCTATAACTCTTTTATAGATCTCTTTAACTTGACTAGATTTCGGAGCACGTATAAAGTAATGAACTGTTGAATGTCCTTGTACAACATTAGGTGCAATACCTCCAACATCTCTATAAGCATAGTGGACTCTTGCTTCTGGTATTATATGTTCCCTTAAATAGTTCACTCCTACACTCATAAGCTCTGCTGCATCAAGAGCAGATCTTCCCATCTCTGGTGCTGCTGCTGCATGGGCAGTAATTCCTTGGAATGAGAAGAATACACTTACATTAGCTAAAGTTCCATAATCAAAAACAGAAGTATTATCGAATGGATGCCAAGTAAGAGCGATATCTGTTCCATTGAATACACCCTCTCTAGCCATAATAGTTTTACCATTTCCTTTTTCTTCGCTAGGACAACCAAAAAGAATGACAGTTCCCTCTTTAGAGTTTTCTTTTAAGTACTCTTTTACTGCTAAAGCTGCTGCAAATGCTCCTGCTCCTATTAAATTATGTCCACATCCATGTCCATCTTTATTTTCTTTTGTTGGAGAGAATATTGAACAACCTCCCATTTGACCAAGGTTAGGAAGAGCATCATACTCTGCTAAAAATCCTATTATAGGTTTTCCATGTCCATAAGTAGCTTTAAATGCAGTTGGCATTCCTGCTATTCCCTTTTCTATTGAAAATTCTTCAGTTTTTAAAAGCTCTACAAAAGCTTCTACACTTTTATACTCTCTAAAACCTATTTCAGCTAAATCAAATATCTTATTACTAAGATTCACAATTTTTTCTGAATTTTTTTCAATTGATCTAGTAACAAACTCTTTATATCCCATTTTCCTTCCTCCTATGTTTTTTATTTTAATTATATTAAGTATCTTCTTTTGATACAAAATATAAGTAATTACCATTTAAAATATAGTTAAATTTAGTTCACTAGAAAGATCTTCTAAAAGTGATATTCCCGCAATAGAGTTTCCTTTCTTATCTAAAGATGGTCCATAGACTCCTATCCCCATCTTTCCTGGAACTACTGAAAGTATTCCCCCACCAACTCCACTTTTAGATGGAATCCCAGCTCTCACAGCAAACTCTCCAGAGCTATCATACATACCACAAGTTACCATTAAAGTTTTTACAATGGTAGCTATTTTTGGTGTTATTACTATCTCCCCTGTACTTAACTTTCCATTATTAGCTAAAAAAAGTCCTATTTTTGCTAATGTCTTAGCAGTTACTTCAATAGAGCATTGCTTAAAATATATGTCTAAAGCATCCTCAACATTTCCCTCTATTATTCCTTCACCTTTTAAGAAATAACCCATAGCTCTATTTCTATTTCCAGTTTCTGACTCTCCACAATATATCTTATAGTTTACATCAAGTGTTTCATCTTCAGAGATTTTTTTAAAGAAATCTAATAATCTTTCAAATTTATCTCTTGCATCCTTTCCCTTTATCATTGATGAAACAGCTATAGCTCCAGCATTTATAAGGGGGTTATAGGGTTTTTTCTCTCTTGATGTTTCCAGTTTTGTAATAGAGTTAAAGGGATCCCCAGTTGGTTCCATTCCAACTTTAGAAAATACATACTCTTCTCCATTATCTAAAATTGCTAACATAAGAGCTACTATTTTAGATATACTTTGTATTGTAAATTTTGTTTCATAATCTCCTGAAAAATATTCATTTCCCTCATTATCAATAATATAGATACCTAAAGCATCTTTCCTAGCTTTATCTAATTCAGGAATATAACTTGCTACTGTTCCTAGTTTTGTTTCAAGAATATTTTTCTTTACCAGTCTATTAAGTAGATCGTTCATTTTTTCACCTCGTAGAACTTATTAATGTAATTATTATAAATTTATTATTTTAATTCTCTAGGTATACGAGGGCTTAGGATAGTTAATAACTCATATATATTCATTCCAATAAAATCAACCTCTTTTGTTATATCTTTATATAGGTATATCTTATCTCCCTCTTTTACACTTTCATCAACTTCAATAAATGTATTATCCATAGTTACCTCTGCTATTTTAAACTCCTTATTATTTATAATACATTTACTCTTTTCATTTTTCTTTAAGAAACCATCACCATATCCAATTTTAATTTTAGCTAAGTATTTACAATTAGGGATGTCCAAATCATCTTTAACTTCATATGCAACATACTTACTTTTATCTACTTCCCTTACCCCTGCTATTTGCCCCTCTAATGAGAAAACTTGTCTTAGATTAGGATCGTAATATCCTACCTCTTGCAGTCCATAAGTCAACATTCCCACTCTTATATGTGTAGCAACTTCACAATCATAGTTCATTACCCCAGCACTATTTTGTAAGTGAATCATCTCAAATCTATCTCTTCCAATGCTATCAACTATCTTAGTAAAATTATCAATAATCTCTAGTCCATCTTTGTAGTTCACAGCAAAAAGATGAGTGTAAATTCCTCTTAATTTAAGGTTTCTCTCTAAAATATACTCTCTTAATTCTTTAGCCTCTGAAGCATAGATTCCATTTCTACCAAAACCAAAATCAATTTTCAGTTGCATTCTTGAAGGCTCAATCCCAGCATCAATAGCCTCTTTAAACTCTTCCATAGAATTAATAGCAATATCTATATTTGGAGTTCCTTTGATCAATTCCATATCCCTAATACTTTCAAAAACAAGAATTCTAATATCATTTCCAAGGTTCATCTTTAAAATATTTTCTGCCTCTACATAACGAGCTACTGCAAAATCCCTCTGCCCACTTTTATATAATACAGGAACTATTACATTTACCCCATGTCCATAAGCATTAGCCTTTACTACTGGAAGAACCTTTTTATTTTTAGCCTTTTCCAAATAATTAATGTTGTGTAAAAGATTGTTTTGATCTAAAACCATTCTAATAGAATTAATAACCATCAATACCACCCCTAATTTTTTATAATTATATTATAGCATTTTAAATTTAAAATAAAAGGATTTTTTTCTAAAAAAGAGAATATTGTGATATAATATACTAAAAGAATAAAAAGATTAGGGGTAAATTAAATTATGGAGAGAATACATAGATTTTTTAAAGAGAATTATAGAACTTTAACTAAGGGAGAAAAGAAAATAGCTGAGTATGTTATTAAAAATCCTAAAAAAGTTTTAGTTCTTTCAGCATTGGATTTAGGTAAAGAGATTGGGGTTAGTGATGCCTCTGTTTTAAGATTTACTAAAACTGTTGGATTTAACAAATATACTGATTTTAGAAACTATATTGCAAGTGAGCTTACAGAGATGACTCCAGATGATAGATTAATAAAAAACTGGGATAGTTTCCACACTAAAAGTGAGATTGCCAATAAGATTGTAAATGCTGATCTTAAAAATATACAAGAGTTTCTATCAAATGTTGATTTTAAACAGATAGATGAGGCTATTGAGATCATTGACAAAGGGAAAAAGATATACTCTATTGGTATGGGGTCAAGCAGATCTATATCTCAATTTTTGTATTGGCAACTAAAGAGATTGGGATATAATACAGAGGCTGTCAACGAAGGGGGACTTGGACTTTTTGAAACTCTTTCCCACTCTAAAAAAGGCGACGTTATAATACTATTCGCCTTCCCAAGATTTTTAAATGATGAGATAAAAGCTATCAAATTAGCAAAAGAGAGAAAGATTAAGACAATACTGATTACAAGTAATATCTTCTCTGAAATTAGCTTTTTAAGTGATGTTTCGTTTAAAGTTTCAGTTGAAAACAATGGATTTTTCAACTCATATATAGTGCCTATGGAGCTATGTAATATAATACTTACAGCCCTTTTTGAGAAAAATAAGAACTCATTGATGATAGAGTGGAAAGAGAATAGTTTAATAAAGGATTTTCTTTTTGCTAATGATTAATACAGATATAATCTTCCAATACAACTATTGGGAGATTTTTTTATTTATTTGTTTACTCATCAATTTTAAAATAGTAAAATATATATAAAGATATCAACAAGAGGTGAGATAATGATTAGATATGGAATAGATGATATAGAAAGAGCAAAAGATATATGGAGAGAAAATTTCACTGATAGTGAAGAGGAGATAGATTTTTATTTTAAAACTATATATAGAGATAAGAATTTTTTAATGTTAGAAGAGAATGGAGAGATAAAAGCATCTCTGCATGAAAATCCATATAATATTAGTTTCAATAAAAATATTTTACCCTCTTTCTATATAGTTGCTGTTGCTGTTTCTCCAGAGTATAGAGGAAAAGGATATATGAAAAAGCTATTAAATCACAGTTTAAAAAATGCTTTATCAAATAATAGAGATATAGTTTTTCTAAGTCCTATCAATACCGAAATATATAGCAATTTTGGCTTTGGATATATCAGTGGTTTAGAGCATTATGAATTAAAACTAGAGGATATCCCTTTTAATAGTATCAATAGAGATATTGAGATAAAAAAAGCCAGTGAAAATGATTTTAGTAATATGATAGATCTATATAATAAAAAGATGAAAAATAGCAATATATATTTAAAGAGAGATCATAGTTATCTTACTAGAATAAAAGGAGAGATTGAAAATGAAAATGGTAAGATATATGTTTTTTATAGGGAGAAGAGGATAACAGGATATTTAATATGCTACTTTAGAGAGGAAGAGATATTTGCTAGAGAGTTTTTCTATTATGATATTGAAACTGTAAAAACTATGTTGGCATTTATAAAAACCTTTAAAGAGTATTATCAAAATTTTAAAGTTACCACTCCTCAAGGAAGTAATTTTAATTTTCTCTTTCCAAATCAATTAAAAGTGGAGAAAAAAGAGAATCCATTTATATTAGCTAGAATTTTAAATGTAAAAAATATTCTTTCATACTTAAATATAAAGGGGACTGCTTTTAATATCAAAGTAAGAGATAATATAATAGATGAAAATAATGATGTATTCTCAATAGAAGAAGATGGAAATGTAGAGAAAATAGATAATATAGATGAGTGGAATATAGATATTGATATAAGAGATTTAGCAACTCTTGTATCTGGATATATGAGTATTGATGATCTAGTAGAATTGAAAAAAATTAGAGTCAATAATATAGACTTAAAAGTTTTAAGCAATATATTTAAAAAGCAAAAAAATTATATTCAAGAGTTTCAATAATTGACTCCAAAAAAACAAAAAAGCTGACCCTTCAGACTACGGCAGCTTTTTTGTTAGTTAAGTTAAATTTAAAATACTTTTCGAAAGGATTCTTTATGCTCTAATTATATAATAACTTATAAGAAAAGTCAAGAATTAATTTCTTACTTTTTTAGTAAATTTTATTTTCCTAATAAAAGCTCTCTATACTCTTTAGCTGTTAATTTCTCTTTAGGCAGATTTTTCGTACTTAACTTCAAATTTAAACTCTCACCAAAACTACTATTTAATGAATTTATATGTGTAAATGCTATGGCTAAAGCATCAGCAGCATCATCTGGTTTTGGTATCTCTTTCATTCCTAAAAATTTTTGTACCATTAACTGAACCTGTTTCTTTTCAGCTTTTCCATAACCTGTAATTCCTATTTTTACTTGAAGAGGTGTATAACCTTGTATCTTAACTCCATTTTGTTGCCCACATAGTAAGATTACCCCTCTAGCCTGTCCAACAGATATAACAGTTTTATTATTTTTAAAGTAAAATAACTCCTCAACTGCCATATGCTCTGGGGAGTATTTTTTTATTAGCTCTGTAAGCTGTTCATATATTTCACAAAGCCTCTGCTCCATTGGCAAATCTTTATCTGTATATATACAACCATAATCTACAACATTGTATTTTCCCTTTTCAAAATCAATTACCCCATAACCTACAATAGCAGTTCCTGGGTCAATTCCAAGCACTCTCATTTTATCACTTCTCTCTATTTTTTATCTATTCAATCATAACATTTTTATCATTTTTTTTCAACATAAGTTATTGATAGTTATTTATAGGCAATAAAAAATGTACCCATTAAGAGTACATCTTTTAATTTCAATCCTTGTTTTTACTGGTTAATTGTTTCTACTTAAAGCATGAAAAGCGAATACGAGAACAACCAAGACTTCACGGATTTCAATCCTTGTTTTTACTGGTTAATTGTTTCTACACTTATTTTTGTTCTTGGTCTAAAATGTCTTGTTCTCATGTATTTCAATCCTTGTTTTTACTGGTTAATTGTTTCTACAGCTCTTTTCTTTCGAAACTATCTTTTATCCAAGATAAAAGATGATTTTTTCGTCGTTAATTTCTTTATTTTTCCTAGGTTTTTATTAAAAATTTTAGGTATTTTAACCTTATTTTTCGAGTTTTTTGTTATTTTTCGTTAAAATTCTTAGCATTATTTTTAGTTTTAAATATAATTTTTTTAAAAAACTATGTTTTCGCTAATATTTTTTATTTCTTTTTTCCTTCTTTAAAGGTATTATAATATATTTTTACTGATTTTTCAATTATAATTTTAAGATATTAATGCACCCAATTTTAAGTTGAGTGCATTAATAATTATATTATCTCTACTTGTCCATAACCTTTTTCAGACATATAACCAATTCCAGAGAAAAAAGCAAATTCAAATAAAAAATATATTTTATATATCTCTTCTTTTTCACAATTTAAAATATATTGTACCTCTCCACCATATCCCTCTAGTTCACTATTTATTTTTACACTATTAGTATTTTCAATATTATAAATCTTTATATTGTTAAAGGTTTCTCTTTTTAGAATATATTTTTTCCACTCTTTTATACTACTTTTGGCCAACTTCTTTTCTATATTTTTTATTATATATTTTGGCTCTAAAGTAGGAATAAATCTCTCTCCAACTTTTAAAACAAAGGGAGTTACAATTTTTAAACTTAAGATGTTGTTGTACTCTTCCCTATAAGAAAAATTAGACTCATCTAATTGCTTCGAATATCTATTACTAGTATAGATATTTAAAACTATAAAATTAGAATCTCCTATTTTTAAAATAGATCTTTCTAACTTTTTTAAAAAGAAAACTCTAAATAATTTTATAATCACATTTTCATCAATAGAACTTATTTTTAAAGAGTAATTCTTATCCTCTATAATTCTATCCTTTGTTAGAAAATTAGTGATAACAATCTTCTTTATCTCCTCTTTACTGAACCCATTTTCTTTAAAAAAAGGAGAAAGAGTATCATAGTTTATATATCTTCTTATCTTTTTTCCAATCTCCAATGGTTTTAAATATAATGTAAAGCTACAAATCACCCTTTTCTCCCACCTTTTTTAATCTTCTATATAAGATAGTATTCCCCAACCAACAGGAAATCCATCTACAACAACTCTAGTATGAACCTCTTTTTTTCTGCTATTAAATAGATTTAAAGTTTTAGAGTTAAAGCCACTTCCTTTTCCTAATCTAATCAAAACCTCATTGTCTTTTAAAGTTTTAGAATATTCTAAGATTTTTTCACAACTTTCTAAACATTTACGATTATTTGTTGCTTTAAAAAATTGTATATCATCTTTTAAAACACTATTTGACATATCTCTTAATGCCTCAAAAAGAGTATCCATATAAATTTCTTTTACCTCTTTTATTATACTTTCCCCTTTTGTAACTGATAGATCAATAAGTTTTTTTGATAAATCATAAGATAAATTTTTTATACTCAAATTAAATTCAAAACTGATATTATCCCCAGTTCCTAAAAGAGATTTAGTAACCTCGTGTATTCCCATTGGTAAAGAGGCATTTTTATTATTTGCTCTTTCTACCTCTCCCAAAGTAATAGCCGAACTTAAAATATTACTATCTGTAATAGTTATATTTTTAAAAGGATCAAATTTAGGCTCTAAACTATTTAAGCCCAATGCTTTTGCAGAGATCTCCTTATCCATTCCCCCTTCTTTTGCACCACTAACGAAAGGAGCTGTTTTTACCTTACTATTTCTCATAATATTGTAATTTAAGTTTTCACTCTCATTTGCTATATATGCAGTTCTTATATACCCCTTCAAACTACTTCCTGGAATATATTTACCTTTATAATTTCCTATAAATTCAAATACACTCAAGAGATTTTCTTCATTTTTCTTAGTAGCTCCACCAATTTTACTCTCATATTTTTCCTGTATATCCTCTGAAACAGTTGTCTTATAAAGATAACCATATTCCTCTTTATAATTATCTTTTACAAATTTTCTTATACTTATAAATCTATTATTTTCTATCAATTCTAAAAATTCTTTTTTTAATTTTAAATCTAACTTTTCATAGAAATCTTCTAATGAGATTCTGAAAAATTGATTTTTCTTTATTATATAATCACAAGATGATAGCTCCTCACCACTTCCAATATGAATAGGTGTTAGAGGAGTTAGTTGACATCTAAAATTCTCTATATCTCTCTTTATCATATATTTACCTCTAATATAAATGGTATTCCTATTTGAACTATATCTTTATTTTGGTGGATATTAGTCAATACTTTTCCTTTTATTCTATTTTCTCCACCTTTAAAAATACTTCCAGCTTTAAAGCAAGAGAAAGTTTGTTTAAAAGGATTTTTTCCAACATATGTTTTTCCATTCTTAACTAAATGTAAAGATTTTGCCACTGCATCATAATCATAAGCTTTTGGAATGTAATTTGATAAAGTTATAAAACCATTACCTTTTATCTCATCAAAACCATTAAATTCTTCAAATGATTTTATCTTAAAAGCTCCCTTTCCTATACTAGCTTTTTTTCCAAATCCTGTTTGTTCCATATAATTAACAAGTGACAAAAATTTATCTTTATTATAGTCATCTCTTAATTTTATATAGATATGTATATCTTTTTCTGTAAAATATTCCATAGTTGAAAATAAGCTATTATCTCCAGTAGAATCAGTTAATCTGTTTATTCTATTATGAAAATTTTCAATAGTGGCTATACTACTACTTTCTCTTTCAAATTTTTCATTAGAAAACAGTTTTTCTTCTAACCAGTCAATATTTGAATAATCCTCTTTTCTTAAATCATTAAACTCTTTTAGAGAGATCTCTTTTATCTTTTTAAACTTTTTTAATTCCACTGCTACTTCTGTGTAGCTCTTTTTATATTGTCTAGCTAAATAATTTACAAGTGTATTTGGAACTATCTCTTTTTCTATAAGTGGAAGTTTATCACCTATAAAACCATCTGATACAATAAATGGTGGATTTCCACTTTTAAACTCATCTACTACTCTTTTTAACTCCTCTTCTCCATATATGTAGAATATTCCCCATAATAGATGTCCATATATAGTATCACTTTGCCATAAACTCATATATGAAGATAGAAGTTTTAATTTTAACAAATATGTTTGATACATCTACATCACCTAAATATTGATATTCTCTAATTTATCTATATATGAAGTACCATCTACATCTAATTTAGTAAATTTTATCTGTCCATTTCCACGAGATACTCCTCCACCTATTCCCTCTATAAGTAAAGCTTTTAGACTTTTTAACACAATAGTTTCAAAATATTTCTCATCTAATTTTCCATCATCATTCATATCTAAAATTTTATATGTAATTGAGAAATCAAAGCTTACCCCTGCTGGTACTCTTTCAGAGTTTCTTGGAGTAGCTTTAGAAGTTAATCTATTTATATTATTTTCATATTTCCACTCGCTATCAAATCCAACTCTTTCTCTTAGGTTTTCTAACAAATCTCTACTTTCACTAGTTAGGTAAGCATCTTTTACACTTATTCTTGTAGGTCCAGATTGTGCTTCTTCGCTTTTTTCAGCACTTCTTCCAAATACTCTACAAATTGGACATTCAGCTTCTCCACAATTATGTACATCTCCTTTTGGATCTATCTTACCTTCAATCCACTCCATTAACATTCTCATCTTACCTTTTAATGAAGATCCAGGAATATATGGTTCTTTTGTTAATGGATTTCTAACTATTGGACTATCATTTCCTCCTATTTCTATAATATCTGAACTTCCCCCAACTCTTGTTCCTGTTACTAATTCTATTGTTCCATTAATTGTTTTTATCTCTTTTAATCTCATTTTTATCCTCCCAACTCTTATTTTGTATATGTGTATCCAACTACTGTTTCAAAAAATATAGCAAAATTTTCAAAAGTTTCTCTACCTTTTCCAAGTTTATATTGTTTTTGAATTTCATCTATTCCAGCATATAAGAAATTTTTTAGATTTTCTAATTTTTTAGGATCTTTATTGCATCTATATTGAATTTTTGATTTTATTATCAATATAAGAGGATAGATTCTCTCGAAATTCTCATCGCTTTTATTACTTTCTAATCTATTTCTCATAGCCTTTATCTCGTTAAAAAATGCTCTTAACTGTGCTGTTGATACACTACTTAAACTTTGAGCTATCTCTTCTGCTTCTGTTGTTACTAATTCTTCACGTAGATATCCTTTAGCATTTGTAAACCCAAGTTTGCTGAACTTATACTCCATTTTAGGTGTTGGGTTTGAATTTGTAAATTTTCCCCCTCTGTTATTATTAAAGCTATTGTTGAACATCTATATTACCTCCCCTGTTTTTTCTAACTACATAATTTAAAACAACTCTCATATATCTAGCTAAAAACTCTTTTTTTCTCTCTGAAACTATTGATTCAATTCCAAAATAACTACTTAAAATTTTTATCTCTTCACTGTTACTTGGAAGTATCTTTTTATCAATAATATTTCTACTTACATCATATGTAAAATCTGACATATATTTTAGATATTTCCCATTTTTGCTAATATAGTACTCCTCTGCCATCGAAGTATATTTTAATAATCTATAGATAAATGCTTGAGAAAAAACATTCTCTTTCATATTTTTATCTAAAAAATCTATTAATCTTTCTACTTCATAAAAATTTTCCCACGGAATATATCTATCAAATAAAACTATTCCATTTTTACCTGATATCTTTCCAAACTCTTCCTCTTCTTGTACCAGTTTAGCTCCATAATATATAGGATCTTTAGCTTTTAGAAGTGTTATAGCACAAGTAAGAGTTATATTTTCATTTTCACCAGTAAAATTTGAAAACTCTTTTCTTATCTCATTTGCCTTATCAATAAGTTTATTCCAAGGAGCAAGAATCATAAAGTCATCTCCACCAGCATATACTATATAGTAGATATTTTCCTCTTTTAATCTCTCTTTTATCCAATATGAGAAGAAACTATTTAGCATTCTACTCATTGTAGCAATTCTTGAAATAGATGTGATATCTTTTAATAAATTTCCCTCTTCATCTATTTCATCACTTTTTAAACCATAACTCATAATAAGTCCAAGATTATCTACATCTCCCTTTAATAACCCTAAATTTTTAGAGGCTGATAGTTTGGCTATATCTTCAAATGTCATTGTATTTCCAGAACTATCTTTAGAAGTCAATCCTCCATAATAATTTCTTATTTCAGGATAATTATTATCAAAAGATGTATCTTCATAAGAAACTACTAAAAATGGAGTATCTTCTATAACTTCATTATTGTAGAATTTACACTTTACCCCAAATATTTCCAAATCTTCTTCTATCTTATTATCTGAAAGATAAAATCCTATCTTTTTAGTTTTTACAATTTTTTCTCCAAGTTCAAAATCTCTATTACAATAATCACAATTTTCATTTTTGATTGTCAACCTTTTTCCACAAATTTTACATTGTTGTATTTCACTATTTTCATCTATATTTTTATTAAATACCTTTTGTTCAAATAATTGATTTTCAAAAACCTCATCTGCAAACTTAAAAAATTTATTTTCATTTAATAGATCATTTATTTCACTATATTTTTTAGAGAATTTTAATCCTAAGTCCTCTCCACTTAACTCTATATTTGAGCAGTTAAAAAAGATATCTCCCAAGTATTCTCTATATAAGAAATTATTTATCTCTTTTACCACTTTTTCTAATTTAGATTTGATATATTGGTTATTTGGAGCTAAAATAAAAAACTTTCCACTAGATGCTATAATTATATTTGAAATTTTTAAATCCAACTCTTTTATTAACTTATAAGAGATAATATCAGTTAATAACTTAATAAAAAATGATCTAAATCTCAATCTTTTAGATGCTCCCTCTGTTGACTTGATACCAAAAATATAACTTTGAATACCAGATATATCCCCACCAATTAAAAGAAAATAATCTTCTTTTTTAGAATTTTTTATATTTACAAATGTCCCTTTTGAGAAATCTTCCTCTTTTTCATCTAAATAATCATAAATAGATAATGCTATTGCACTTGTAGTAGTTAAATGATCATATAGAGATATATCACAAAAATTTTTTTGAGTATCTGAAGGGATACACCAACAATATTTCTTTATTAACTCTCTCAAAGCGGTATATAGTGTATCAAAACTTTCTGCTTTTATATTTCTAACCTCTTCTAAAAAATTGTTAATATGTCTTTCTAACTCCTCATCTCCATTTTCTTCAAATGAGCTAGGAAATATATTGTTATAACTAAATGGTGCTATATGATATCTATTTTTATCACTGTTTTCAATTTTTTTATCCAATGAAACTGTTGAGAATAAACAATCTAAAGGTACAGTTTTGAAATTTCTCTTTGTAGTATTATCTTCATCTCTTTCAGCAGATGAATAGTTATCAGCAACTGAAATAATAGTAGCCATCCTTCTCAATCTTCTATCCTCGATTTTACTTGGCCACAACTCTTCAGGTACAAATTGACTTTCATGATGTCTTAAAACCATCTCTTCTAATTCCCTATTTTTTTCTATTAAAAAATTTCTTTCTAAATACTCTACAAACCATTTAGAAAGATATGGGTGTTCCCTCTTTATAATATTATTTTTATTCATAAAGTTAGTAGATCTATTTAACATCTTTCCAATATCGTGTAGCAATCCAGCAAGAGCAATTTTTTCTCTATTACTCATCTCTACTATCATTTTTATCAACCTCACCTATTTTTTTTATTCTTCCCATTCCAATACTCTTTCTTTTTCCTAAAGATATATCATCAGGAATAGATACATTTGTTATAAACTCCCCTACAAAACCTAACATATTAATATCCTTCTGCTTTAAGTGTATCTCTTGGAAATTCCCATCAACTTCTATTTTCTTATCTACCCAAATACCACACATTTTAAAAAACTCAAGTATATTATTAGCTAACTGTCTGTTTAAATCTAGTTTTCCCTCTCTATATTTCAAATAATTTTTATCATTTAAAGCTAACCATATAGTTTCAAATTTATATTTATATCTCTTATTCTCATCTATAAAAAGTTCAGGAAAGGTTATATTAATATCTAAAGATACTTCTATCTCCTCTTCTCCAATTCTTACTTTTTTTATATTTTGAACTTTATTAAGTATTATGTCAGCTCCCTTATCAATTCCTAATAGAGTAAGTTTTCCATTAACTACTTTATATTGTATAAAAGAGTAATCATAATTAAACTCAAATTCTGTTTTGTGATTGTGAAAAAGTATATCCTCTCTAAAATAGTTTCCAAAGAACCCTCTTAATTTTTCTGCATCACTATTTTTAAAATTTTTTTCTGTTTTTAATGTTGTTTTAATTAGTTTCATTTTTCCTCCAACTCTATTTTTACATTAAGATATAGTATTTAGAGTTTACATAGAATGCGTGAGAATAGTCACTTTTTCCATAAAAGCGTTTATTCTTTTCATATAAGATTATATTGTCTAGCTCCAATCCCTGCTCTTTTCCAATCTCCTTTATAGTTTTATTTAAAGTCTCAACTTTATTTTTAAAAGTAGTTAGATTTTTTCTAAATCTATTTTGTCTATTTTCTTCAGACTCTCCAACATTATATTTAGCTAATTTTTTAAATAAAATATCTTTTTCAATTTTTTCTCTAGGAGTTTCTAAAATCTCTCTTATCAGATCAGATCCCTTGTTATTTAAAAATTTTAATCTTTTATCTCCTGTAATATCTATTTTCAAATTATATTTTTCTATATAAATCACATTATTTTTAAAATAAAACTCTCCATTTAAATTCTCTTTTAAAGATAATTCAGGAGTCATCTCTTTTAAAGCTTGATTTAGATCAATTTCAAAAAGCTCTTCAATCTCTCCATTTTCTTTCATAAATTTATTTTCTTTTTCTTTATCATCTACATCTAATTCAGCCACTATATTCTTCTTAATATCATTTATAAATTTAGTGTAATAATAATTTTCCTCTGAATTTACTTTCATTTTAGCTTGAAAATATTTCAATACAAAATAAAAATATATATGTTCTTTATATTCGTTTAGATAACTATCATCACTATAAATATCTTCTTCGGTAATTTGGAACAATTTTAAAAAGCTATCTAACCAAGGATACTCTATAAAATCTCCATCTTCATTAATAACTACTGCTCTTAAAAAATTGATTAAAAAATTTCTAACCTGTATTTTAAACTCTCTTTTATACTCTTTTTTCTCACATAGATTGACAAAGAATTCCTCTACTCTTTTATAAAAAAGTGTATAATCTAGATTTATCATTACTTCAAAGGAGAAGAGTTTAGCTAAATTTTTATAAAAAAACTGCATATCCTCGTTGTTTAACCTATTATAGAAACTTGCAACCCCATCAAAGTTATATTTTTCAAGAAGATCGTTGATTTCAGCATACATCTTCATATTTTCTTTTCTTGGTTCAATCATTATATTTAATTTTGAATTAAAAGGAAAGTTTTTAACTCCAGGAGTTTTAAAGTTTTTAACCTGTATCTCTTGCCAGTTTATAGCTTTTATCTCATTCTCAACAGCTAACTTATAAAGGCAGATAGTTATCATTTTCATTCCTAAAGTTATATCTATAATACAGTTATTCTTATCCAATTTCAGTTTTTTTAATATTTCGTTTATTCCATTTTGTATTGAAAGAAATGTGTAATCTGTAACTAAAACCCCAATAACATTTACATTGCTATATCTACTCTCTATCTTTTTAAAATTTTCTTCAGTCTCTTTGGTGTATAGGAGAAAAAACGTATCTAATTCTGTAAAAATATTCAGATTTCTATCATAGGTATTTTCCTTATATTTTTCTAAAGTCTCATTATAAGAAAAACTAACGCAAGATATCAACCCTCTAATTTTAGATGTCTCTATCTTTTCATCAATATCTTTTTTCTGTTTCCACATATTTTTTAAGTAGATTTTTTCCAATTCTTTAATCTCTTTTTGAGTTAAATTATCTCCAGCAAGATACTTAACTAATACCTCAGTTTCATCTTCAGTGAAGTTTTTAAATTGTTTTAAAATATTAGTGTAGTACTCTTTATAATCTTCTTCCATTCACTTCCCCCATAAAACTTTTTTATTTTAATTGTATAATAGTAAAATTACCTTTTTTTAAAAAAATTACTTAAAACAAAATGTTTTATATCTGTTATAAATATACTATATATTTTGATTATAGATTATTTTTAACTCTTTTTCAATATAAAAAAGAGAAAAGAAAATTCTTTTCTCTTTTAAAATTAAGTTAATCATATTCAGCAAATATCTTTGCAAATCCATCTAAATCATATTTTATTAAATTTTACCTAAAAAGTATCTCTCTATAAAATCCCATCTTTCCTCATTGCTTCTCTTTTTGGTAAAGAAATCTTCTAATATACTATCTGCTTTTTTTCCAGCTTTTTCTATTGAAGATAGGAAAGAGTTAGAATATTTATTACCTTTTACAAGTGCTTCTAATTTAGCAGGTTCATTTATTCTTATGAAAATCTTTGGAGTATTTCCACCAGTTACTTCAAAAGTTCCTAATTCTAAGGCTTGAATTAGATTAGCTACCTCTAAATATTTAGAGTCTTTTGATAGATATTTTATAAACTCCTTTTCAGATCCATCTTTATCAAACATCTCTGTAAAGTTTCTGATTATACTGCTTCTAAATTTAGAGAAATTTCCTCTTACAAGAGTGTATCTATCTTCTTCTTGTTCTAGATCTTTTACTATACGTAAAAATTTTTCTCCATTATCTTTTCCACCAAAAGCAGTTCCTATAAATGTATAAGTCAATACTATATTAGTTAATTTTCTTATAAAAAGGCTACTCTTTCCAACTAAAAGTCTTTCAAACTCCTCTTCTAGCTCACTCTTTGTGAAATACCCTTTTTTATTACTTAAAGCTGTAAGCATAATATTTAGGTAGTGTTCTATTTCAGAGAAAACCTCTTCACTTTTTTTAGAAAGTTCAATTTTTAGTTTAATTCTTTGACTTAAATGCTCTGGATCAAAAATTTTACCTAAAAATAATTCTCTTATAAACATAGGGTAACTTAAATGATCATATTTATCTTCCCAATATTTAGCCACAGAAAACTCATAAATATCTCCAGCATCAGATATTTCAATCTCTTCAGCTCTATAATTGTTGTATATTCTTCTAATTCTCTTATTTTCATCACAACTCATAATTTTTTTAAAGTATTTTTTATTCTCTTCAGTTAAAATATCATTTACATTATTATCGTTTATTACTACATAAAGAGACGAGAAGAAAGCTTTTGGTCTAGCCACTACAACTGGGAAAGTATATTTTTCATGTAAATCTTTTTCTAGGAAGTATAGTGCTTGTTTTACTTTTTTCTCTAAATCTGAATCTTTTTCAGTAAAGATATGAGAGAAACTTTCTATTGAAATTAAAAATGTCGATTTGTATCTATTAAGTTTATATAACTCAAATAGTTTTTCTATAATTAACTTCATCTGCCATTGTTTTATACTAGAGATACTTCTTAACATCTTAGGATATCTTAAATCCCTTCTATTAAAATCAATCTCTGCCACTCCAGTTGTATTTTTATTTCTAGCACATCTTCCAATCTCTTGTACATAGTCTGCTAAATCACCACTTAAACCATAATGATAAATATGCTCTATATCAGGAATATCTATTCCCATACCAAAAGCTTTAGTAGCTAACATAATCTTTCTTTTATTGCTCTTAAACTCCTCTTGAGAGACTTTTCTATTTTCATCAGCTAGTTTTCCAGTATAACATGCAACATTTGATTTAATATCTTTAGGTAACACTTCATAAGTTTGAGAAGCTTGTTTTGCAAATGGAAAATAGAATATAGATTTTTTATCCTCAGCTATTTTTTCACTTACACGCTCTTTTACTTTCTCTTCTTTTCTAAAGTTATATGATCCCTCTTCTGGAATAAACTCTTTTATATCAAATTTTATATTATCTTTTCTAACTTCACCAATATGAATAGAGTGAGAGTCAATCTTTAAAGCTTTTAAAATCTCATAAACACTATCGTTTTCTCCACCTATAATAGCTGTTGCAGTTAGTGCCACAATTGGAAACTTATATTTTTTTTGTTGAGTTATCTTTTCAACATAGTTTCCTATCAAAAGATAATCTATTCTAAAGTTTTTACCCCAAGAACTAACTGTATGAGCTTCATCTATTACTATAAGACCTATCTCTCTATCTCCTATTATAGTAGAGATATCTGAATTTGTTTGTAGTAATTCTGGAGATAGGTAAACTATTGATTTTTCTCCTCTTTTAATCTCTTCTATACGAGCATTTCTTTCAATAAAAGATAATCCAGAGTTTAGATAACAAGCATTTTTAACTCCCTTTTCTCCTAGACTTTTAATTTGATCTTCCATCAACGCCTTTAGAGGTGAGATAATAATTGTAACTAAATTATATTTTTCTGCTAAATATAGAGCTGGAATTTGAAAGAATATTGATTTCCCTGCTCCAGTAGGAGCTGTTATAAAGATATTATTGAAATCCTTCATACTTTTTGATTTTTCAACTTCTTGTATAACTTCTTCTATTATTTGTCCTTGAGAGATCGAAGACTTATCTAAAGAGATATCTGGATTAGTATAGAAATTTAGATTTCTAAACTCCTTGCTTTTCCAATATTTTAATAAAATCTCACTTATCTCTTTTCTAAAACTATTTTTAAGTTCTTTGGTTTTTGAATAGAAATCTATCTTTATAGAGTATAAGTCACAAAGAGCTTTTAAACTTCCTAAATCATATTGGAATTTGCTACTTTTTATAGTTTCTTTATCTATTAGAATATTGATACTATTCTTTGTTTTAGAATTAATTATCTCATATTTTAACTCTTCATTTTTTATTGGATAAGTTGCAGAATATTTATAAACTTTAGTTCCTTCAACATATTGATTAATTTCATCTTCTCTTGGAATATATTTTTGATAAGAAAATAACTCTACTCTTTTAATATCAATATCATTTATATCTTGAATATAGTCAATATCTCTATATTTTACATAAATTTCATTATTATTAAGTATAAAATCTGAATAGAAGTGCTCATACTCCAAATTTTCCTCTTTGATAACTTCGTTATTTCTAGCCATAGTAAAATTAGTAATCTCTTTTTTATCTTTAAAATTATACTGATAGTATGAAAAAAGATTGTTTTCTAAAATAAATATTTTTCCCTCATATAAACTTAGATTATTTTTTACTGTAAGTAGTTCTTCATAACGTCCTATATAAATATTATCATCTAAAGTTATAAGTTTTTTTTGCATCTTTTTTCTATTTTCTAATAACTCTTTTAATGAGTTAATTTCTGAAAAAAATGCAGGCTCAATCTCTTTACTCAATTCTTTAAAAGTAACCTCATCAAAACCTTTTAGAATAATTAAACTATTTTTTCCTTTTTTTTCTATATCTGCTATCTTATTTTTTATTATCTTAATCATTTGATCCTCCCATAAGTTTTCTTTATAGCTTAATCATACATTAAGATAATTACTTTTTATTTGAAAAAATTACCTAATTTAAATTTAATAAAATAAAAAATGTACCCTATTATTAGAGTACATTTTATTTTTATAAACCTTGTTTTACTGGTTAATTGTTTCTACCAAGAAAGAGAACTAAACGCAATCACAGGTATAAAGAACTTGTTGTTTCAATCCTTATTTTTACTGGTTAATTGTTTCTACTTTATCATTTCAAATGTTAATTGACACTGGAGAATTTGGGTTTCAATCCTTATTTTTACTGGTTAATTGTTTCTACTGACATATTGGAAAGAGAAACAAGTTGTTATAAAGCTCCAGAAATTGAGTTTCAATCCTTATTTTTACTGGTTAATTGTTTCTACCTACCTTGGATTTAAAAAAGCAGGTGACAAAATAGAGAGCTTGGGTTTCAATCCTTATTTTTACTGGTTAATTGTTTCTACGTGATGATGATGTTCCGTTTGTTCGTGTTGAAGTTGTAGTTTCAATCCTTATTTTTACTGGTTAATTGTTTCTACAACCTTTAAAGTTAGTAGAATATTATAAAATATTAGGAGGTGGTTTCAATCCTTATTTTTACTGGTTAATTGTTTCTACAGCTATTTTTGCTTTAAACTATCTTTTTTCCTTAAGAATACCTTGTTTTTTTGTCGCTAATTTCATCATTTTTTAGTGGTTTTTATTGAAAATTTCAAGTGTTTTAACCCCATTTTTTTATTTTTCTGTTATTTGTCGCTAAAATTTTTATCTTTATTTTTAGTTTTAAATATAATTTTTTTTAAAAACTATGTTTTCGCTAATATTTTTTACTTCCTTGGAAGTATTATAATCTATTTTTATCAATTTTTCAATAATTTTTTATCAAATAAATATAAAGTCTTCTTCAATATAATATAAGTTTATACTCTTTCCAAAAAAATTTATGTTTTTAAAATCTTTTTCACACACCTTAAAAATATATATTGAATCCTCTTCTTCTAGTTCTATACTTTTTATTCTTTTTACTAGATTTTTAATTTTCCTCTTCTTTATATCACCAAAAAAGACTGAATTTTGAACTCTTAGCAATCCATAAAAAAAGAGAATATCTGCAATTTCCCCTCTAATTTTATTTTTTATTATATCATAAGTTACTATTATCTTCATTTTTCTCTTCTCCTAAAAAAACAAAAATTTTTCAAATAATTCTAAATCCTCAGTATCAAAAGTTTTCCCTATAAAATAAGATTCCTTTAAGTCATTTTCACATAAAGGGCATAATAAAATAGAATCTTTTTCATTTTCAATATTTTTTATCCAATCTTGAATTTTTTTAAATAGATATTTCTTTTTGATATTACCAATAAAAACTGATTTTTGAATTCTTATAAAATTTTCACTTAATAAAAAATCACTAAACTCTTTTCTAATTTTTGAACTACTAATATCATAACTAATTATGTATTTCATTTTTCATCAATTCCTTTACAAGTAAATCAGCTTTTTTTCTTATTGTTTCTTCAAATTTTATTTTTTTCCCTTCATATTCAACAATATTATTTAGTCTTGAGTAAAGTTCTTGAATTATTATTTTTTTCCCATTAGGATTTATTTTTCTTTCTTTTAAATCAAAATCATTTTTATTTAACATTTTTTTGCTAAATAAAACAAATGTTATTTCCCAGCCTAAAATTCTAAATGGTTCAATAAAATCATAAACTAGAGATTTTCTATTTTTTCCTAGTGAATGAATTACTCCAATTTGTATATCCAATCCTGCTAATATTAAAGACTTTTCTATTTTAGAATATAAAACTCCAAAAATATAGTTTAATACAATATTGTACGGTTCACTAGCTCCTTGAGTTTCTCTTTTTTCAAATTGCCAAGGTTTAGGCAGAAATTTTTTTATATTTTCAAAATATAAAACACTTGCTCTTCCTTCATACCCCATTATAATATTGCTATATTGCTCTTGATTTAAATCTATTTGTTTAATGTTCTCAATTAAAAAATCAAACTCTTTTTCTATTTCAACAAAGCTATTTAGTATTCCTCTTCTTGAGTGTATTTTCTGCAAATGTAATTTTTGATTATTAATTTTTTCAATAATCCATTTTCTACCAATATCTCTTCCTAAAGAAGTTGCAAATATTTTTAATTGAGCTATTTTTATTTCAGGATTTGTATTGTAAATAATGCTATTGATATTTCCGTAAACATTTCCATATTCATCTATAAAGTAGATACTTATATCTTTTAAAATTGCATTTTTTATAAAATTAGTAGTCAAAGTGCAACCTTGATTTATAAGTATATTATTAATATTATCAAATGAAATTTTTTTTGTTTTTTCATCTTTATTTTCTAAAATAAAATATCCTTTTTCATAAGAAACTTTTGTCCCTGTTTTTTCAATAAATAGATCCATATTATCCTCCCACTTAAATATAATTTTGCATATTTATATATTCTACTATTAAAAAATTACTTTTTTTTACACAAAATTACTTTTTTAGATAAAAATATTTTTTGGTAATAATAATTTATTATAATATATATAATATTTTTATAGAGGTGAGAATAAATATGATTTTTAATCAATTAATTTTTTATTATGATTCATACATTACTCATTTTAAAGTTGGACAAAAAATTATTCTATTAAAGCAGATAAAAAACAATGAAAAAGCATTATTGATATTACATAAAAATAAGGAAATTTCTTTAGATTCATTAATATTGGATAAAATAACTTTATCTCATGATTTTAAAACTTATAGATATTTATATCTTCTTTCTCAAATTGATATTTCATCTGAAAATATCTCTTTTTATTGTAAATTATTTAAAGAATTTATAGAAGAAAATTTATATAATGACACTTACCAAAACTATTTACACTATATTTTTCTTTCTATAAAAAACCTTTCTTTAAATAGATTACAAGTTGAAGAATACATTATTTCTTTAAGAAATAAACCTATTTTTAATGTGTATATTAAAGATTTTATTATGCTTTTGGGATATTTTGGAAGTGAAAATTCAATAAAGCTTTTTATTAAATTAATTGAAGAGTTTCCTAATATGAAAGAAGAATTCTTTTGGAGTATAGGAAAAATATCAGCTTTAAATAGCAATATTTCTAAAGCAACTTTGGAAGCATATGTTAATTATTTAATAAAATATTTAAATAGAAAGGCAACTATTCTATATTCTGATAATTGCTTTTTTTCTTTAACTATAATAATATTAAAATTTTCTAATATTATTAATGGAAACATTATAAATAGATTATCCAATGCTATTTTTATTCGAAAAGAAAATTTTTTAATGAAAAAAATTCTTTTAAAAGTATTAGCTAATATTCCCTTAAATGAATTGGAATATAATATATTTTTTAAGAAACTTAAATAATAATTAAAAAAGAGATCTATATCTTAGATCTCTTTTCTACCCTCTCTTATCTTAAAAATCGGATTACTTATAATCTTCACTATCAATGGAATCACCATAACCACCCAAACAATTGGTTCTGATATAATTATCCCAAAATACTTTAAACTAGGAACTAAAAATATAACTACTGCCACTTTCCCAATTAGCTCCAACCCACTTGAAACAATTGGTGTCACATGGTCTCCTATCCCCTGCATAGCATTTCTTAATATTGAAATAGCTGCTGGAACAAAGTAAAACACACTATTTACCCTTAAATATTTTTGTGAAGTCTCAATAATCTCTCTATTTTCTGTTCCAGTCACTAAGTATATAAGATATGGTGCTACTGTATAACTTAAAATAATTACAAAGACACCCCATACCCATGTTATAAATAGAGCTTGCCAAATACCTTTTTTAATTCTCTCTGGCTGTCTAGCCCCTCTATTCTGTCCACAATATGTTGCCATTGTCACTCCAAAAACTGAAAAAGGCAGCATAAAGAACTCAGTTAATTTTCTACTAGCTGTATGAGCCACAATTATATTTGTTCCAAAGGTATTTATTGCAGTTTGAAGAGCTAAAGTTCCAAAGAAAACTAAAGACATCATCATTCCCATTGAGAAACCAGAGGAACAAAGTTTTTTTAGTAGATCTATCTTTATAAGAAAATCGCTTTTTTTAACACGAAACATTGGATATCTCTTCCACATATATATAATACAAAGTACCACAGAAAAAGCTTGTGATATAACAGTAGCCAATCCAGCTCCACTTACTCCCATATTGAGCTTTAATATAAAATATAGATCTAAAAATATATTTAGTCCACAAGCTATTATCAAAAACATCAAGGGAGCAAAGGTATCACCAATTGCTCTTAATACTCCTGCAAAGGCATTGTAAAACATAGTTGCTGTTATTCCTACTAAAATTACTTTAATATACAAGCTAGATTCTCCATATAATTCTGGTGAAACATTTAATATATTTAAGATATTATCTAAAAAAGTTAAGCTTAACAGTGATATAGCAATAGAGAGTATAAGCCCTAATAGCAATGTTCCTGCAATGGTTTTCCTTATTTTTTTCTCATCCTTTCTTCCAAATTGCTGTGCCACTATAATAGCAAAACCATTTGTCATTCCAGAGAGAAAACCTATCAACAAGGTACTTATTGAGGTTGTAGCTCCTACTGCTGCCAATGAAGTTTCCCCTAAAGTACTTCCTACAATTCTTGTATCTGCCAAACTATAAAAAAGTTGAAAAATATTTCCAAAACAAACAGGCAAAGCAAATTTTAGCATCTGTTTAGTTGGATTTCCAGTTGTTAAATCAATCATCTTATCCTCTTTAAATTTTATTTTCTTATCACAATTTATTATTATATAATAAATCTTAATTATTTTAAATAGTTTTTTATCTTTAATATAAAAAAGCTATTGCAAAAAAATTACAATAGCTCATCTCTTTAATTTTCCTCTATTTTTCTATTTATTCTTTCAATTATCATATGGTATCTAGTTTTAGATATAGAGGCATTATTTTCTAAAATAGAGTAGTATTTCTTAGCCTCTTTATATTTAACAATAGCTTTCTTTATATCACTATCATTTAAAGCAGTTTTTTTAATCTTATCCCCAGCAAGCTCTGCCTTTACTCCCATTAAGACAACATTATTCATTTTAATCTTATGATTTAGCATCTCAATAGTTTTGAGATTTTTTGTAGTTTTTAAAGCACTTGTATATAGTTTTAAAGATTTATAATATTTAAACTCACGAAAAGCTTTATTTGCCATTCTTATTATTTCACTTGTGTTTTTATATTTAATAATACTTTCAATATCTAAAGCCTCTTTATAGGCTATCTCTTCATATAGATCCATAAATGAATTTTCTAAAAATACAAGAGCTGATTTTTCATATAGATCTTCAGCTTTTTTCTTTAATTTCTCATTTTTTACAGGATTATTATAGTAATCTTCTAACAATTTATCTGCTGTAACCTTATTTTCATATGCAATATTTAATATTAATGCTGTTGAATAGAGGTTTATAACCCTCTCTTCCACTCTCTCTTTGCACTTCATATTTTGTAGTTTCATATTTAAAGAGTTTATATCTTTAAGAGCCTTTCTAAAATCTTTTTCATATAAGCTCTCTTCAATCTCATATAGTTCATCTAAAACATGGATAATACTTGCTGTTTGATCAATTAAATTATCCATATATTCTACTTTTCCATTATCAACTTTTCCAGTATAATCAAAATATTCAGAATAATTTTTAAGACTTAACCTATACTCTTCTAAAGCCCCTTTGTAGTTTTCATTTTCAAATTCAACATTTCCTAAAGTTTCCTTTTTTACAGCTGTGGCATAGAGATCATTTCCTGTTTTATATGATATATATGTCTTAGCTCCTAAAATAACCCCAATTATTAAAAATGCTATTCCTAAATATAATTTATATCTATTTCCACCTCTTCTCTCTTTCTTTAAAGTTTCTGGAGAGATCTTAGATTCATTATCAAGCTTTAATACAGTTCCTGTAAAGAAAAGGTAATCATCTTTCTCAAGAAAAAGCTTTTTCAATCTATTTACCTTTACATCCACTATATCATTTTCATCTATAAGATCCCAAATATCATTATTATACACTACAATTTTATCATCTTTTTTTAATGGAATGGGATCTGTAATATCAATCATAACCCCTTTATCTATTCCAAATTTGTGAGTTAAAGTGTTTCTGTCTTTTCTCCTTTTTATCTCATCATACTCAATCTTTTTTGCCTCATACATCATATAGGCTATGGTATGTTCCCTGTTTTTTAAAAATATCTCTTTATCTCTAAATAGGAGATACTTCAATCCACCTATATTTACAAAGACAATATTCTTATAATCTGTTATAAAAACAATAATTGAGCAACTATTGCTATCCTTTGCTCCATATCTCTTTTTATATTCATTATGAATACCATATATTATCACTTCAAGTTTTTTTCTATCTAATGTAGGATTTTTCCTCAATCTTTCATCTAGCATATTTCCTATAACATTAGCAATATCTATATTCTCTTGAGAATTTCCATTTTTCTCTACAAAAATTCCTAAGCTATATTCTGGCAGCTCCCTAAAGATAGAAAAGAAACTATTTTTTTCACTCTCTCTAGATAAAATGAAAAATTTCATATTCTCTTCACTATTTCTATATTGTTCCTCTTTCAATTGCATTCCTCCAATGTATACTGCTCACTTATCTATATAGTATAACAGAAATAATACACTTTCGTCAATTATATATAAAAAAATACACCTATTATCTTATTTTTAAGAGTTTAGGTGTATTGTGCTTTAACTGTTTTTTACATCTTGTTTTACATAGTATTTAACCATTTTCCTAGCCAATTTATATTGATCATAAGATATAGCTATCTTTCCCTTTATTATAGATATTACTCCATCTTGTTTCAATTTACTAATTGTTCTATTTAAAGTTTTTACACTGATACTTACCTCTTCGTAGAGTTCCTCTCTAGTTTGCTTTAAAATAAGAGTTTCACCTTTTTTTATCTCTGCCCTCTGAGCATATTGTATTAAATAATCTAGTAGTAAAAAAGTGGGTGGATAAAATAATTTTGCCCCTCTATTTGAAGATGAACGATAAAGTTTTAAAGCTACCTTTTGTGATACTAAGTATAGAAAGTGTATATCCTTTTTTATCCACTCTTCAAAATCCTCACGAGAGATATACATAATAATACTTTCAGTTATTGTTTCAATGGTAACAGAGGTTTGCCTCATTCCAGCTAAAATAGTAACCTCACCTATAAAGTCAATAGGTTCATTTTTTTCAATCATAAAAATATTACCATTTTCAAAGATATTGATTACCCTATGCTCCCCAGTGGCAACAATCCCAAAAATATCAAGATCACTTTGTTGGTGGTGTATAATAGTTCCCGGTGGGTGTATCTTTACAATAAACTTGCTTTTTAACTCTTTTGGCATATTTATAAGATAATCATTTAGTTGTGGAACTTTAGCTAAAACTTCATCAAATGTCACTTCTATCACCTCAATTTATTATATCATAGGTAAAAAAAATTTTATATAATTTCTTCCCATTTGTCCTTTTTTTTAAAAAATTTTTTTGCTAGAATAACTACATAAAAACTAGGTAAACTATTAAATTTTTATATAAAGGGAGAGAAGAGATGGAAAAAGAAAAGATGTTGTACAACTCATTAAGGGAAAGGATAAAAATAGAGTATAAGCTCTATGTTCTAGCTTTTATTTTTATTTTAATTGCTGATTCAATAGGGAGAATCTCAATTCCAATGAAGATAGGAACTTTTATACTATTTCCAATTTTTTATTCATTAATTTTAGGGATGTTAAGTGGGCCAGAGTGTTTTAAGATTATTAATTCAACTCAAGTAAAGGCTGCTAGTAAATTGGTAATTGTTTGTATCTGTCCATTTATTGTTAAATTAGGGGTAAATGCTGGAGCAAATATTCAAACTGTACTATCAGCAGGACCTGCTCTTTTACTTCAAGAGATTGGTAACTTAGGAACTATCTTCTTTGCAATGCCAGTAGCTATCTTATTAGGATTAAAAAGAGAGGCAATAGGAGCAACTCACTCAATAAATCGTGAATCAAACTTAGCTCTTGCAACAGATGTATTTGGAAGTGACTCTCCAGAAACTAGAGGAAGTTTATCTGTATATATAGTTGGGGGAATGATAGGAACAATATATTTTGGAATCTTAGCTTCAGTTGTTGCTCATACTGGACTTTTCCACCCATTTGCCCTAGCATTAGCAAGTGGTGTAGGTGCTGGTATTATGATGGCAAGTGCCACAGCATCTCTATCTATAATCTATCCTACAATGGCAGCTCAAATTTCAGCTTTAGCAAGTGCAAGTGAAACTCTATCAGGTATCACAGGAATCTATGTAGCTATTTTTGTAGGTATTCCATTAACTAAAAAGATCTATGAATTTTTAGAGCCAAAATTATCACCTAAAAAAGATTTAAAAAATGAAGTAAAAGGAGAGGTTAAATAATGAGATATAGAGAGTGGATATTTTTATTACTATTAGCAGGAGCTGGAATTGCTCTAGCAAACTTTGTAGGTTTCAAAGTTGGTTTTATGGAATCATTGCCTGGGGTAGCTATTCTATTAGTAGTGTCACTTTGTGCAGCTTTTCTATCTAAAGTTGTACCTTGCCGTTTACCAATAGTTGCTTACTGCTCAATCTTAGGTTTATTAATAGCTTCACCTATATCTCCAATTAATACTTTTGTTATAAATGCAGTAAATAAGATTCAATTTACAACTCCATTAACTATGGTTGGTGCTTTTGCTGGACTTTCAATGAGTAACCAAATAAAAAACTTTGCTCAACAAGGATGGAAGATGATTATTGTTGCTATTCTAGTTATGACAGGAACTTTCTTAGGATCAGCTATAATTTCACAAATTGCCCTTTCATTAACAGGAGCTATTTAATATGCTATTAAAGAATATTGCTTATTTAGATGAAAATTTAGATATTATCTTCAATAGGGATATTCGTATTAAAGATAACTATATAAAGGAGATTGGTGAAAATCTTGAGATTGAGGGAGAAGAGGAAGTTATAAATGGAGAAAATCTTCTTGTAACTCCAGGACTTTGTGATGCACATACTCATCTTGGACAACAACTTTTAAAAGGAAAGGTGTTAGATGCTGAGGGAATTATCTGGAAAAATATTATGTTACCCTTTGAAAGCTCTATAACAGATGAGATTATGTCACTAAATACAAAGTTAGCATTGATTGAGATGATAAAAGCTGGAACTACCTCTTTTGTTGATGCTGGAAGTTACCATATGGATTCAGCTTGCAGAGAGATTTTTAAAAGTGGAATGAGAGGAGCTGTTACATATTCATCTATGGTTGATAGCTCTCTACCTGAAAGTATATGTGATACAGCAGATGAGGTTATAGAAAAAAACAATTCTCTCTATGAAAATTGGAATGGAAAAGGGTTAATACAAGTGTATTACTCTATCCGTTCTCTTATGTCTGCTAATGAGGAACTAATTTTAAAAGTTTCACAAGAGGCAAAAAAAAGAGATGCTATATTAGAGGCACACATGAATGAGTATGATAAAGAGGTTGAAAATGTTATTGAGAAAACAGGGTTGCCACCTTATGAGTATTTAGAAAAGTTAGGTGTCTTAAACAATAATTTTATAGGTGCTCACTCTCTTATTTTAAGTGAGGGAGAAAAGGAGATTATAAAAAAACATGATATAAAAATAGTTCAATGCCCCTTCTCCAACTCTGGAAAAGCTCTTGCAAATACTCCTCAATTAATTAAAAATGGTATCAAAATAGGGCTTGGAAGTGATGGAGTTGCTCATGGTGGTTTAAGCTTATGGGATGAGATGAAAACTCTACGTTGTATGATGAATGTAACTTGGGGGATACAGGAAAATAATAGAAGTATTATGCCTGCTAAAACACTTTTGAAAATGGCAATGAAAAATGGAAAATATTTCTTAAGAAAAAATATCGGAACTATTAAAGAGGAATATTTAGCTGATCTCATATTTATAGATCTAAATCAACCTCATCTTTGGTATAGTGGCAACTACACAAATACAATTTTTGAATGTGTAAATAAAGGGGATATTATTCACTCAATGGTAGATGGTAAATGGATTATGAAAGATAGAAAGATAACTACTATTGATGAAGGTAGTGTTCGTGAGGAGTTGAAAAAATGGCTATCATTATAATTGTAAATATTATAGTAGGATGTTTAGTAGGACTTACAGGAGTGGCAGGTTTCCTACTTCCTATGCTCTATGTATCTCTAAACTACAATGTAAAAGAGGCTTTAGCTCTTAGCTTTTTTGCCTTTTTAGTATGTGGGGTTATAGGTTCTATCAACTATTACAAGCATAAACAATTGGATATCTCTTTTGGTATAAAATTAGGTATATCTAGTTTATTTGGAGCTTGTTTAGGTGTCTATTTAAACTCTATGATTGATGAATCAATAGTAAAAATTCTATTATATATGGTAGTTCTACTATCTGGAATATCTATTTTACTTAGAAAAGATAGAGAGAGTTTAAACAATAAAACTCCAAATATTTTTATCACAATTTTAATAGGTTTTGTTACTGCAATTGTTTGTGCACTTTCAGGAGCTGGGGGACCTATTCTTGTTATGCCACTATTAGTTGTATTAGGGGTAAATGTAAAACAAGCTATTGCTATTGCTCTATTTGATTCTATATTTATTGCTATTCCAAGTGTTATTGGGTATATACAAGGGTGCTACTCAAATTCGCTTCTTATTGTGCTTTTAATCTCATCTTTCTTTCATGGAATTGGGGTATTTATTGGAAGTAAATATAGTGTGAAAGTTAATCATCTTATAATAAAACGTTGTGTGGCTATTATCTCTATATTTGTAGCACTATATAAATTGTTTGGATAAAATAAAAATATTCCCTATAACTATTAAATTTTTATTAATAATTATAGGGAATTATTATTTTTCACTAGCTAAAAATACACTAATATTACCTTGTAATTTTTCATCTTTTGAGTAAAGCTCACCTAAAAAGTTTCCATACCCTTCTTTATGAAACTTAAGATTTTCATAATCATAAATATTAATATAAAAAACTGTTGATTTTATTGTCATTTCTGCTAATCTCTCTTGTAAATAAATTTTAAATTTTTTATATCTTTGATAAGTTGGAATTTGATCTGTTTTTAAAAGTACATCAGGAATATAACTACCTTTTAATAATGAAACTTCTGCTTTTGAATGAATAATTTTATATCCATCAAATTCTTTGATATCACAAAAGTACTCTTTCCAATATTTATGATAAGACTTTCACCTTTAGAACCACAATTATTTTTTAAATGGTAAAAATGTTTCATTCTAATTTTTCCATCTTTAACTTTTAAAATTCCCCCACATTTATCACATCTATAATTTATACCTTTTTGAGCATCTTTTATATGTATTATTTTCCCATTTTCTGTTAAAGCTAACAAAATAATTGTCCCCCTCTATTTTTTATTATTTTCTAAATTTCCAATATCATCTCAAATTGCTTTGTATATTTTTCTCCACCTATACTTAATAAAAACTTTTCCATCTCTAAATCTCTTGAATCAACATTTAAGATTTTAAATCTCTCTATATCTAAGCTATTTATTAACATATTAACAATAGCTTTTCCAATCCCCTGTCTTCTATATTGTTGTGATACAGCTATTTGTGGAATATCCCCAGTTGTTTTTTCTATAATTCCATATCCTACAATTTTATCTCCTGATTTTGCAACAATATATATAAAATTATTAAAATTATCTTTTATTGAGTCAATAGAGTTTTGCCAAGATGGATTATAGTTCCAATATTTTTTTAACTCTCTCCATATCTCTTCAGAAAAACTATCTAATCTTTCTAAAGTTATATTTTTATTAAAACTCCTATTAAACTTATTAAGAAAATAACAATCAAACTCTCTAGTTATTTGAAAGCCATTCCCTTTATATAAATTTACTGCTCCACTATTCTCTTGTAATACTTCTAAAAGATATTGTTCAATCTTCTTATCTCTACATACTTCAAGTAATTTTTTAAACATAGCTCCAGTAACACCTTTCTTTCTATGCTCTAAAACTACCCCAGTTCCCACATCATAAATAGTTGTTTTTTCATTCCACTCTCTCACACCATTTAATATAAACCCTACCATTTTACCATCTTTAAATGTTCCCATTGAAAAATCTAAATTTAATCCTCTTCTTTTCATCATTATTTGAAAATTATCAAAACTTATATCAAATTTTACTTGATAATCTGAAAATGCTTCAACAAATGTATTATATATAACTTCTAATTCTATATTTTCTAAAGTTTTGTAAGAATACATATTACCACCTCCATATATTATAATATAATTTATAACTCTTTTTTAGTCAAATAATATGTTATAATTGAGAAAAAGACATAAAAAAGGAGATGAGGAATAAGATGAAAAAAGTTTTATTTGCAATTTTTCTTTTAATTTCAACTATAAGTTGTGGAAAAACTGCCAGTTGGTATGGGGATAAATTTAAAGGAAAACCAACTGCTAGTGGATATCTTTTCAATCCTAAAGAGTACACTTGTGCATCTAATAAATATGATTTTGGAACTGTGTTAAAGGTTACAAATGTAGATAATGGCAAATCTGTTGTAGTTGTTGTTACTGATCGTGGGGGATTTAGTAAAATGGGAAGAGATATTGATTTAAGTAGGGCAGCATTTGCAAAGATAGCTAAGTTAAATTCTGGATTGATTAAAGTTAAAATTAAAGTTTTAAATGATGATAAAACCTTTGAATATAAACATGGTTCACCTATATTTAATGCTGGAGAATATAAAAAATATGTAAATTAGCAAAATTAAAAACTTATAAAAATAATTTTTATTATGTGTTAAATTAAAAAACTGCCCTTTTATCTTATAGAAGGCAGTTACTTTGTTGAATATAAAAAAGCCCATAAGGGCGAGGTACTAGATTTACTTTTTGAAAAAATAATAAACTAGTAAAATAATGATGAGAGCTATAGCAACCCCACCATTAACATTGAGAGTTTCAATGTAAATCATAGTACCCTCCAGATTAGTGATATTTATATATATTAAGTGTTCTGAGGACTTAATATATATAATATAAGCCCCCAAATAAATGAGGGCTTATATTATTCAGAACTTTTTATTTCCACTAATCTGGATTTAGCACCCTTATAGTTGTGCTTCTACATTAATTATAGCAAAGATTCTATCTAAAGTCAAATATCTATCTTTTAAATTTATTGCTTAAATCAACAACTTTTTTGCAGATATCCTCTGCTCCTACTACATCACTAACTAAGCAAACTCTCTCTGCTCCTCTGCTAATAATCTCATCTATATTATACTCTTTTATTCCACCAATAGCTATAAATGGAAGATGTAGATTAGCCACAGCAAACTCAAGATACTCAAGTCCAACAGGGGCTGTATCCTTTGTAGTTGTAGGGAAGATAGGTCCAACCCCAATATAGTCAACATTCATGTCATTGTAAGCTTTTAGCCCTTGCTCCTCTGAGTGAGTAGAAAGTCCAACTATCTTATCATCACCTATAAGTTTTCTAACATCAGCAGGGCTCATATCATCTTGACCAACATGAACACCATCAGCATCAACTAGCATTGCTATATCCACATTGTCATTTACTATAAATAGAACTCCATTTTTTCTACAAAGCTCCCTTATAGCTCTAGCCTCTTCAACCTTTTGTCCAGAACTTTTAGTTTTATCTCTATATTGAACTATCTTAATTCCACCTTTTATCATCTCTTCAACACATTGATAATTACTTTTTCCATGAGCAAAATTGTCACCTGTTATCCCGTATAACCCTTTAGGTATATCAATTCTCTTTCTCAAAATATCCACCTCTTTCTAAAACTATCCCTGCCATCATAGCAGAAATCACAGAAACTTTATGGGAATATGTCTTATAATTAGCTATATCCTTTTGAAAGTCCCCTACTATATATAAGTTTTTCCCCATATTTTTTACTTGAATAGAGTTGCAATCATAACTAGCTATTCCAGATGCTGAAACGATTATCTTTCCCAATGGATAAAGCTCCTCTATAAGCATAGACTTATACTCATTTTTATCAAAGCCTTCAACTACAATATCACAATCTTTGAAAAATTCTCTAATATTATCTCTTTCAAATTTTATTATCTCATATTGAAAATTTCTATCAGGATTGATTCTCTTCAAATTTTCATATAGAGCCTCTGCCTTATATTTTCCAACTTGATCTTTAAAGAAAAATTGTCTATTAAGGTTAGATTCTTCAATTTTATCAAAGTCTCCAAATTTAAGTTCAGTAACACCTGTTCTAACAAGATGAAAAGCTACATTTGAGCCGATTCCTCCAACTCCTGCAATCCCTATTCTCATACAAGAGTCTCCCAATCTTTATAGAACACTTCAAGTCCTCTTCCTCTAATAGCTTCAACAATACTATCTACATCTCTACTATCAGTTATATCAAATTGAGCTGTTGACTCATTGTCGTGAGAGTATCCTCCAACTTCTGTTTTAGATCCTGCTGAGAATTTTGTAACTCCCATAGTTACAAGGTGATCTCTCATATATGCACTTTCTCTTGTAGAAAGGTTGATTCCAGCTTTTGGTTGGAAAATTCTATTAGCTAAGATAATTTGAACAAATGTAACATCATCTACTGCATAACTATCTTTAAAGTTTCCTTCAGCTTCATTAATTCTTGGGAAAGAGATACTAAATTCGCTATTAGGATATTTGTCCATTAGATATTTAAGATGTAATCCTGTTTTGAAAGCATCATCTCTGATACCTCCAAGCCCTAATAATGCCCCTATTCCTATTGCTCTAATACCTGCCTTTGCTCCTCTTTCTGGAGTATCAAGACGATATCTGAAGTTTCTCTTCTCTCCTGATAGATGCACTTGAGCATATCTTGTCTCATCATAAGTTTCTTGATATACAGTAAGTCCGTCAAGTCCATCATCAGCAAGATACTTATAATCTTCCTCATCTAGTGGCATAACCTCAATAGATACAGATGAGAAATATTTTTTAAGAACATCTATTCCACCTTTTAAATACTCCTTATCTATTAACCCTTTAGCTTCACCAGTTAAAAGAAGAATATTTCCAATTCCTGATTTAGCTATCTCTTGTGCCTCATGCTCTATCTCTTCAAATTTCATATGTCTTCTCTTAATATGATTTTTCTTTGAGAATCCACAGTAAATACAGTTACTTGTACAATAGTTTGAAACATATATAGGAAGATATAATCCTATAACATTTCCAAAATGTTGTCTTGTAAGTTTTGTTGCTTTTACTGCCATTGCTTCAAGATGATTTTGAGCAATAGGTGAAAGAAGATTTAGGTAATCATATACAGTTAATTTCTCTTTTTCTATACTATTTAAAACATCTTCATCTGTTACTTTTGAAAAGTACCCATCAAAATCAAACTCTTTCCATTTTACAAGTTCGTTGTAAAAACTCATTATTTCTCATCTCCTCTAAATAGGAAACCTGTTAAAGGAGATGAGGCACTTGCATATTTTTTCTCCTCTGCCATTTTAGCTAAATATGCTTCTCTTCCAGCTTCAACTGCTAATGAAAATGCTCTTCCCATTCTAACTGGATCTTGAGCAGTGGCAATAGCTGTATTTACTAGCACAGCATCACAACCCATTTCCATTGCTAAAGCTGCATCTGATGGTTTTCCAATTCCTGCATCTACTATTATAGGTACTCTATTTGTTTCTAACATCATCTCTATAAGTGGTTTTGTTATTATTCCTCTATTTGAACCGATTGGAGATCCTAAAGGCATTACTGCTGCTGCTCCTGCATCTTCTAATCTTTTAGCTGTAATCAAGTCAGGCATTACATAAGGTAAAACTATAAAACCTTCATCAGCTAATATTTTAGTTGCTTTTATAGTTTCAGCATTGTCTGGCATAAGATATTTTGAATCATTTATTATTTCTATTTTTATAAAATTACCACAACCAGCTTCTCTTGCTATTCTAGCTATTTTAACTGCCTCTTCAGCTGTTCTAGCTCCAGAAGTATTTGGTAAAAGTGTAATATGTTTTGGTATGTAGTTTAATATATTTTCTTTTGGGTTTTGGAAGTTAATTCTTCTTAAAGCCATTGTTATAATTTGTGAACCACTAGCTTCTAACATTGGAGCAACTAAATTTTTATCTGAAAATTTTCCTGTTCCTGTAAGAAGTCTACTTTGAAATTCATGCCCTTTTAATATAAATTTTTCCATTTATCTTTTCCTCCAATTATTTAAACCATTTAATAAATTTGATTTTAAATTATAATTTCTAACTAAGTTCATTGATCTAGCATATCGCTAAGGTTACAGCAAAGTTCCTTTGCATCTATGTTAATTAATTAATTCCAGTTATATCTATTTCTTTTTTAATATCAGCTAAATTCCATGTCGTAGAATAAAGAGAGAGTAAAACTTATCTGACTAAAATTCCGAAACTTGACTTCGTCTTCAAACACGTCGGAATTTTTAGCGTCAGATTTCGTAACTCTCTCTAATATTCTTCTCCAAATTACATTTAGCTGATATTAGGAGAATTAAAAATAAATTATCCCTAACATCAAGTTGACGTAGTTTGGAAATGAATATTAGAAGTTCTTAGTGAAATGCAGTTAAGAAAATGCAACGTGTTTGAACGAGCTTGCGAGTGAGTTTTGCATTTTCAACGGAATGAACGTTAGAAATTCTTTATTCATTGACACGGAGACAACTTGATGTTAAAAAGAAAATTAAATAACTTAACTTGACTAATAATCGTAAATAACAAAGGTACTTTGTCAAAACCTAACGATACATGAGAAAAAATAAACTTAACTAGGTAAATTATAATTTATCCACCAGATACAAATGATAGAACTTCCACTTCTGCATTTTCTTTTATTTGAAACTCTTCCCAGTTATCTTTCTTTATAATATCATCATTAACTAAAACAACTGCCCCTTTTAAATCAATATTCCATTCATTTTCAAGAGAAGTCAAAAGCTCCTTTACTGAAAGTTCTTTTTCAAGAAGATGTTTTTTTCCATTTAATATAATCTCCATAAACTCCACCTCTTAGTCTAAGATATCGTTACATCTCTTCATTGGGCAAAGGTCTCCACACATAGTACAAACCTCTTCTTCATGGATAGGAGCAGAGGAAGCTCTATATGCTTTTGCTTTTTCAGAGTCAAGACACTCTTCAAACATTCCTGGCCAATTTAATGCCCCTCTATGCTTACTCATTCTGTGATCCCATTCAATAGCTCCCTTAACTCCTTTAGCTATATCTGCTGCATGTCCAGCAATTCTTGATGCCATGATTCCCTCTTTCATATCTTCTAAAGTTGGTAATCTTAAATGTTCTGCTGGTGTTACATAACATAGGAAATCTGCTCCTGCTGATGCTGCAATAGCTCCTCCAATAGCAGCTGTAATATGGTCATATCCTGGAGCAACGTCTGTTACTAATGGTCCTAACACATAGAAAGGAGCATTGTGACAAAGTTTTTTCTCAAGTTGCATATTTGCTACAATCTCATTCATAGGAACATGTCCAGGTCCTTCAATCATAACTTGTACATCTTTTTCCCATGCTCTTTTTGTAAGTTCTCCAAGTATTAAAAGTTCTTGAATTTGAGGAGCATCTGTTGCATCATGTATACTTCCTGGTCTCAATCCATCTCCTAAACTTAGAGTAACATCATATTTTCTACAAATTTCAAGTAGTCTATCATAGTGTTCAAAGAATGGGTTCTCTTTATCGTTTAGTATCATCCATTGGAAAAGGATTGATCCCCCTCTACTTACTATTTTTGTTAATCTTTTATTGTTTCTTAATCTATCAACACAAGTTCTATTTAATCCTGCATGAATAGTAAGGAAATCTATTCCATCAATACAATGTTCTTCAACAACTCTGAAAAGATCTTCAACTGACATATCTTTAATATTTTTTCCAAGTTTTGCTACTGCATCATACATTGGAACTGTTCCTAACATAACTGTTGATTTTTCAACTAACTCTCTTCTAAATTTCTTAGTATCTCCAAATGTACTTAAGTCCATTATTGCATCTGCACCATACTCAATAGCTTTTGCAACTTTTACCATCTCTCCACAGTAATCACAACAATCTTCAGATACACCTAAGTTTACATTAACTTTAGTTTTTGTTCCCTCTCCAACTGCTCTTGGATATAGGTTTTTATGATTAATATTTGCTGGAATTACAATTCTTCCTTGTGCAATTTTCTCCATCAGTTCTTCTTTTGACATATTTTCATCTCTTGCTACTATTTCCATCTCTTTTGTAAAGATCCCTTTTTTAGCAGCTTCCATTTGTGTTGAATACATATTATTCCTCCCTTTGATCTTTATAAATAAAAAAAGCCTTATACCACTTAGGTACAAGGCTTCAATTTTACTATATATTTTTATTTTTTAGTAAAACAATCTTGCTTCCCTACGCTGGTACTATCCAGATCAGGTTCTAAGGGTCAGGTTATACCTTCTCAGCTTTTCAGCTCCCCTAGCAATCTTTTCTTTCTATTCTTTTTTAGAATTATATCTCTTTTAAAATTTTTTGTCAAATACTTTTTGTTAATCTACAGTTTACAAAGCCATTTTTAATTTAAAAATTGCCTGTGATTGTATCTGCCTAATTCTCTCTTTAGTAAGTTGCATTCTTTCTCCCAACTCTTCTAAAGTCATAATCTTTTCATTCATCAATCCATATCTAAAAATCAAAATCTCTTTCTCTCTTGGAGATAATTCATTTAATTTTTTCATCAGATGTATATTGGCATTTTTCTTAATCAAATCATCTTCAAAAGTATCATTTGACAATATGTCACTACAATATTCAACTATATTTCCATACATCTCATCACTAACAGCCATCTTATTTTCTAATATCTCTAAATATCTTTCCAACTCTTTTGGTTTCATTTCAAGTTTATTACATATCTCCTCATTAGTTGGAAAAGTGTCAAATTGTGTTTTATACTCCTGTATAAATTTGCTTACCTTTGAAATTCCATCATATATATATGCTGGTAAACGAATTAAACCTCTATTTGAATTTATATGTTTTAAAATACTTTGCTTAATCCAAAATGCTGCATATGTTGTAAAACGTAGATTTTTGTCTGGATCAAATTTTTCTGCTGCTCTGATAAGCCCCATGTTACCCTCTTGAATTATATCTAATAATGGGATTCCAAGATTACTATATTTTTTAGCCATCTTTACAACAAGCCTTAAATTTGAAGTAACCAATTTTTCTTGAGCCTCTCTGTCTCCAAACTTAGCTTTAAGAGCTATCTCCCTCTCCTCATCTAAAGTTAAAAGAGGATATAAACCTATATCATTCATGTAAGTCGAAATCTCAGACATTTTCTCACCCCTACAATTTAAAATAAAAAATAATATCATGGTTAAAACTAAGTCGAATTTAAACTGTTACTATTTTATACTACAAAATTGTAGAATATCCTTTATTTTATTGTAAAATTAAAGTTAAATAGTTATTTTTAAATTTTTATGAAACTTTTGTTTTTTAATTTAATTTTTTTAGATAAAATTTTTTGGAAAGGTGAGTGATAAAAAATAAATTATTTTAATTTTGATATATTCCAAGTGTTATGAATTAAATTTTTAATCAATTTAAACTAAAAACATATTTATTTAATTGCTATAGTACATATATTTTTTATATTTAACTTTAATAAACACTTGTGCTATTATACTTCACAAGATAAAATTTATTCTTTAATTTAGATTTTATAATAAGAAAGGAGGGGAGAAATTATGTTTATAGATGTATTGAAAGGAAAAATCCACAGAGCTACTGTCACTCAAGCTGAACTTGATTATGTGGGAAGTATAACAGTTGATGAGGCTCTTTTAGAGGCTGCTGGTATACTTGAATATCAAAAAGTTCAAATTGTAGATGTTAACAATGGAAGTAGATTTGAAACATATACTATCTGTGGGGAAAGAAACAGTGGAGTAATATGTTTAAATGGTGCTGCTGCAAGATGTGTAAGTACAGGGGACAAAGTCATAATAATGGCATATGGTAGTTGTGATGTTGAAGAGATGAAAACTCATAAACCATCAGTTGTATTTGTTGATGATAATAATAAAATTCTTCGTATTACTAACTATGAGAAACATGGACTTCTAAAGGATATGTAATACAAACTAAAAATAACTATGAATAAATTTTATCTAAAACATTAACACATAGGAGAAAGAATGAAAGTCATTACAAAAATCTCAGAATTGAGAGAAGAAATTAAACAATGGAAAAGAGAAGGAAAAACTATCGGTTTAGTACCTACTATGGGATTTCTTCATGAAGGACATGCTAGTCTATTAAAAAAATGTCGTGAAGAAAATGATATTGCAATTACTTCAAATTTTGTTAATCCAACTCAATTTGGACCAAATGAAGATTTAGAAGCTTATCCAAGAGATTTCAAAAAAGATTGTGATCTTTGTGAGTCTATCGGAATAGATGTTGTATTTCATCCTGTACCTGAAGAGATGTACACAGATGCTCATGCTTATGTAAGTATTGACACTCTATCTGATACTCTTTGTGGAAAATCTCGTCCTATCCATTTTAAAGGAGTATGTACAGTAGTTACAAAATTATTTAATATAGTTACTCCTGATCGTGCTTATTTTGGAGAGAAAGATGCACAACAATTAGCAATAATTAAAAAAATGGTTAAGGATTTGAATTTTGATATAGAAATTATTGGTTGTCCTATTGTAAGAGAAGAAGATGGACTTGCTAAATCTTCAAGAAATACATATTTGAATCCTGAAGAACGTAAAGCAGCTCTTTGTCTTTCTAGATCTATTAATAGAGGAAAAGAAGTTATTTCTATCGGAAGTAAAGTAGAGAATGTTTTAAAAGAGATGATAAACGTTATAGAGAAAGAGCCTCTTGCTAAAATAGACTATGTATCAATAGTTGGACTTGAAGATATGCAACCTGTTGAAACAGTAGAAAAAGATGTTTTAGTTGCAATGGCTGTTTATATTGGAAAAACTCGTCTTATAGACAACTTTATTTATAAGGTGGTACAGTAATATGAATTGGCTGAAAAATATAGATAAATTTATCCTAAAAAATATCAGTTTTATTATTATTATATTTTCAGTAATAGCTTTTTTTATCCCTGATAATTTTTCATGGATGACTAAGTATACTGCTATTTTTTTAGGAGTGGCTATGTTTGGAATGGGAATGACTATTCAAGCAGAAGATTTTAAAAACATCTTACTTCAACCTAAATATATACTTGTTGGATGTGTTCTTCAATATGTAATTATGCCCTTAACAGCTTGGGGTATTGCATATGGACTTAATCTTGAACCTGATCTTGCTCTTGGAGTTATACTTGTTGGGTGTTGCCCTGGTGGAACAGCTAGTAATGTAATTACTTATATAGCTGATGGAGATGTTCCTCTATCTGTAGGAATGACTATTGTCTCTACATTACTTGCACCTATTTTTACACCTTTTCTTGTATATGCTTTAGCTGGAAAATGGGTTGATGTATCTCTACTATTGATGTTTAAATCTGTAGTAAATGTTATACTTATTCCAATACTTTCAGGACTTATTATTAGGCATCTTTTAAGAGATTATATCCAAAAATTCTTATATATTATGCCATTGATATCTGCTACATCTATTATTCTTATAATTTCTGGAATAATCGGTGCTAATGCTAGTAAAATAGCAACATGTGGATTATTAGTTCTTGCTGTGGTTATACTTCACAACTTTGCCGGAATTACGGGAGGTCTAATTGCAGCTAAATTATTCAAATTTGAATATAAAAAGGCTACTGCTGTTGCTATTGAAGTAGGTATGCAAAACAGTGGACTTGCAGTATCATTAGCTGTTGCTAATTTTGCACTAAATCCATTAGCTACTCTACCTGGAGCTATCTTCAGTGTTTGGCACAATATATCAGGATCTATTTTTGCTGGATTACGTAAAAGAAAAAAACTTTAAAACATAATTTAATTTACTAAGTATATCAGCAGCAAAGACATTTATTCAATGCTGCTGGTATACGTGAACTTTTCTATTCTTTTATTAATATTTTATAAAATCAATATATTGTACTACCTCTCTACTGTTATCTTCTTTTAGATTTCCAACCCTTACTTTTAATCTTTTATTTTTTAATTCTTTTTTATTAGTTTCTAAATAGATATATCTTTCATCATATTCATCAAAATCAATTTTCTGAATTTTATTATATTTAAAAATTCCTTTCCCAAAGTTAAAAATAGTTACCATGTAATTATCATTAAAAATATATATCCTATAAAAACTATTTTTCTCCTCTTCTGTTAATTCTATTATATTAGATAGAACTTTTATTCCATTAGCTCTATCATAATTTATATATACTAAATTATATTTTTTTTCATTTGTAATCTCTTTTAATTTATCAAAACTAAAATTTTTTAAATTTTCCATTCTTTCACCTCTTTAAACAGAGCTTTGATAAAATTATTTGGTTTTTTAACCTTGCTTTTATTTTCAACACCTATATTTTTATATTATTTTAACTCTAAAGTTAAATTTTCAATATCGAATAATATCTTAGTGTCTCCTTTTCTCAACTCACCTTTAAATATATAGTTCTCTAAAGCATTTTTATCTTTAGAATCTACATAACTTACTTTCAGTGTTTCTTTAGGTATGATACATTTTCCTATACCTCTTGATAATTTCCCACCAAACAGGTCTCCATCTTCTACTATATCCTTTAGAGCTAAACCAATAAGCTCAAGTTGATAATCCTCTATATTATTTAATTCAATATAGAGTTTAAACTTAGCTCCTGCTGGAATAACATCATAATCAAATTTAGCTCCTTTTTCTGTTGCTCCAGTATCTCTATTAATTCTTATTCCATCTCTTTTTATAGACTCTACTTCTGAGATTATTGGCATATCAGCTATATGAATTCTTCCTGCCATACTATCTATCTCTTTTATATCAATAATATCCATTCTTAATTTGCTTTTTATTCTCTCTCTTATCTCACTCATATTTTTAATATTTTTGTCATCTTTACTAAGATTAGTATAACCAAAAATTAACTTTACATCTCCAAGATTTAATCTTTCTTTTGTTTTCTTTTCTATAAAGTTAAAATTATTTTCTATATCTAATAACCTTTCTAGTTTTGTACTTAAATATCCCCTAAAAGATGATCCAGGAATTAGAAAATCACCATTGTTATTTATAAAAGGGGCATCATGCTCTGCCTCCTCTTTTCCACTGCCAATATGAAGAGCTGTTAATATAACTAATTCTCCTTCTATTATATATTTATTATGAAAAGTTGAAAAATCCATACCTTCCTCCCTATGCTTCCTTTCTTTTTTCTCTCTTTTCTTTTATTCTTTGATTTCCAAGATAGTATTTTACATAACTTTTAATTAAGTTCATTAATATAAAACATTTCTTTCTATCATTAAAAAAGTTCTCTGTTAAAAAATTCTCTTTAAAGAGTTTATAAAAATTTTTTTCTTTTTCAAAATCTTCACTTTTCTCTTCATCAACTATTCTCTTTTCAATCTGCTTATCTATAACACTTTTTATATAATTGCTATCTAAGGAAAATTTTCTGCTCTCTAAAATTGAATAAAATCTATTAATTTGTGATATTGTTATATTTTCTAAAGCTGGTTTTAATTTTTTATCTATGTCAACTTTATATTCAGCTTTTAAATTCTCTTGCTCTGTTTTATCCTCTTCTATCACTATATTTTCATTATCTATACTTTTTTCCTTATATTTAGGTAAAGTGAAAGTTTTCTCTTCTCTTTTAGGAAAGTACATTAATCCTCACCTCTCTCACTACAAATTTTTATTTTTCCAAATCCCTCATATTTTCTAAGCCCTAACCCCTGATCTTCAATGCCTTTTAATTCTTCTAAATAATTTTTATATTTAGGAATTTCATAAGTTATTACACTTCCTCTACATATAATCAATTCATCAACTTTTCTTAAATTATTAACTATATTGTACCCTTGTAAAGTATCTGTATTGATAAAGCTTCTTTTAGAATCAAATTTCATCTCAGTTTCAAAAGGTAAAAGCATTTTAAATTGCTCTCCAATATCATATATCTCATTAAAAGGTAATATCAAATCTGAGTTTAGATCAAAGGTTATAATATTTTTTTCCTTTTTAATTTGAGAGTTTAATTTTTCTATTCTCTCTTCTAATTTTAATTTTTCTTGCTTTTTATAGGGAGCAAAGGAAATTGTTGCCTTTCCAAAGCCTTTAGATTTAAGTCTACCTAAATAAATAGTATACTCTTTATTTTTTAATAATCCCTTAGGAGCTAACACCTCTCCTTTTAACTCACCATAGTATTCTATAAATTCATGGTTAAATAATAAATTTTCTTTTGCTGATTTAGTTCTTGAATCCATTCCTATACTAAATTCATTTCCTGTTATATTTAAAATTGACAAAGATTTTCTCTCTAATTTTATATTTTTAAACTCTTTTTCTGTATAAATAACTTTATCTTTTGATACTTTTCCATTTTTATCAACTTCATACTTAGTTTGAAAGTTGCTTGCCAATGGTACTTCTCCATTTAAAGCATCAGAAACTTCTAATTTTAATAGTGTATTTAATTTTATCCCACTTTTTAAAAAGTATCTTATCAATGCTCCTCTTAAAGTAGAACCTTGGATTATATCTTTACAATAGAAATAGTTTCCCAATGATCTTTTCTTTAAAATAATAGGCTCTTTTAGTTTTAAAGTATAACTATATCTTTCTAGTTCTTCATTAGAGATATTCGAATTTAACTTTTTATTTTGTAAATTCTCTCTTAAATTATTAACAATTTCATCTAATTTTTTTATTGATTTACCTTCGATTAATATCTCTACTCTTCCTAACCCTCTTGATTTTAAACCACCAATATAATCTAAATGGAATAAACAAGCTAATATAAATCTCAATTCATTTTTATCTATACTATCATTTACCTCAATTGAACCATTAAAAATAGTTCCAGCTTTTATATATTCATAATTAAATAGAGAGTTAGGAACTGTTGTTTTTAACTTTCTATCTATTCTTATTCCATATCTATTTTCTATAATATTTTTACTTTTCTTTGATAAAGTGAGATTTGAAAATCTAATTTTATTAAAAGTTTTTTCTATTAGATCTTCCCCCTCTTCTCCAAAAAATTTTTTTATAAACTCTTTTTGATCACCTAAATTTAAAGCGTTTCTAAATGATATTGCTGTATTTTTTAATATCCCTTTTATCTGTTTTCCAAAAATTATTGGATTTCCTTTGCTGTCTATTTTTACTCCTATATCTATAATTTTATCTATATTTCCCAAAGAAGCTGTATTTGCTGGAGAAATCAATTTCATTGAATAATTAATTTTCATTATCTCTCACCTCCATCTACAAAATCATAAATCTCTAAAATATCAAAAATATTTGAAAATAATTTATTAAATTCATTTTCATTTAAGTAATCTACATTTTCAATACTATCTATAAACTCAATGTGTCTAGGTTCCATTTTAGATAAAATATTTACTAGTTCATCTTTCTTTTCAAACTCTTCTAAAGTTTTATCTAATTTTAATTCATAAATAGATCTTAATTTATTTTTAGGAAAATCTATATCTCTACTTTTCAATTTTATAATCAAATCCAATAGAGTTTGAAATTCTTTTGATTCACTTTCTTTTCCTATTGAATATGGTCTTTCCATTACTGGATTTTCTTTCGAATATATCTTTTCTCTAAAGCTTTTTAAATCTATACATGCTTCTGAATTAATAACTTGAAAATCTATATATCCTGTTTTTAAAATTTTATTTTTATATCTTTTAGCTTTAGCATTTTTTTGTAATGCTAATGCTTGATCAAATAGATGATACATTGGAGCCTTTGCCTTAGCAATTACAACTCCACAAGATGAAGTAATTCTATTATCTATACCCTTTGCAGTTGTATATTTTTCCATCTCTTTTTCAAATATCTCTTGGAACTCTTTAGATATTTTTAATACCTCTTTTGAGTTAAGAACGGCACACACATCATCTCCACCTACTATTAAAAACTCCCCTGTAAGCTTCTCACTATTTTTTGAAATTTTTATCAATGCTTTTAGAAGAGAGTTTTTAGTGGTCTCATCTAGTTTTTTACTAAACTCTTTTAAAAACTCTAAATACTCTTTCTCTGTTTGCTCTATATTTTTTATATTTTTTAGGAAATCTCCTAATCCGTCACCATCGCTATACATCAGACCTATAAAACTATTTTCATCTCCATAATCATCAAGAGATTTTTTTAATTCAATATCTATCTTGTTTTCTTCCAATGTCTTGTAAAAACCTACTTTAGAAAGAATGTTATCCTTACCACTTTTTTTAGCTTTTATCTGCATAGAATAGATTAATTTTTTAAGACACTCTTCACAAATATATCCATTTCTATCTGTTAAAATTTCTATCTGATTTTTTAATTCATCTATATCCAAATTATTATAAAAATCTTTTTTCTTATCTCCAGTAATATTCAGTTTTAAAAGATCCTCTTCTAAATTTTTTGTTGATACTAACACTGTATTTTTTTCACAAAGAGGACATTTTTTAACAAAGGGAAGATCTATATTTACTATTGGAAAGCCCTTACTTTTTTCAATAGCTATTTTATCTGCTAACTTGTCTATTGAATCCCAAAGTTTTTCATCTCCTGTACTTTCTATTCCATTAAATGTTACCTCTTTAAAAGCTATAAGTATTTTAGAATTTGGAGCTTCTTCTTTATATAATTTTTTTATATCACTAGCTATATTATCTGCTTTCTCTTTTGAGTCTATAAAAAATTTGGCATTACCTGCCCCTATATAAATTATATCTTCTGATTCTATCTTATATTTCTCTAATATTGCAGGGATTTCAACTTGATTTAGATAATCTAATAGATAACTAGCTCCCCTTATTAGTTTTAGTTTATTTGTGGAAAAAATAAAGTCTTTTATTTTTACAGTTTCTACACTCATCAAAAATCTATTCATATTTTCCTCCAAGTTTTAATATTTTCTTTAAAAAATAATACCTCTTAACTTCATTATAATCTATTAAGAGGTATTATTCTATCTAATTTTATTTAACATCTATCATTTTACTAAATCCATTTAATAGTTTTAATTTAAACTTATCATCAAACTCCTCTTCTATTAAAACCTTTATATCTTCCACCATTCTTTTAAATAGTTTCTTATCAATATCGTATTTTTGTTCCTCTAAAGTTTTAAATATCTTTACCATTGCAGTCAGTGCCATATCTCTATTTGATCTCTTTTGTTTTAAAATCTTTAATAATCTTTCAAGGATAGCATTAATTGTAGTCTCTTCTAAATATAACATCTCATCTGCATTAAATGTTTCCCCTACTCCATAGATATATGGATTGATCTCTAAACTATCTATTAAAATTGTTAAGAAATTAGTTATTATCTTCTTATTATATTTGCTAACTTTTCCTAAAGTTCTTGCTAAGTTTTCATGGTAGTTTCTAGCAGCAGATTTATCTAACAATTTTTCAATCTCTCTTTCTTTAGTAGTCTCACCTATAGTTTCTATTGCAATAATAGCTTTGATTATATTATCCTTGTTATAGTTATTTAACATATACTCTAAACAAAGCATATTTTCACAAGCTTTCAAGAAATTTTTCTTTCCTTTTTCTGTCATATTAGAATATATGTGACTTCCAAGTTCAAATAAAATTCCCTTTAGCAATCTATTATTTTCCAATTTTCCTAACTCATCAATTATAGCATTTTCAAACTTTTCCTTATTTGTGCTGTTAATTATATCAGTTTTAGTTTGATCTATTTTAAATTTTGCATTGTTTAATTTTGAAGTTATATATGGATTTTTTTTAGTCCCATTATATTTCTTTCTAATATCTTCAAGTATCTCAGCAGATGATCTTAAAGTTTCCATCTCTGTTCCAACATTTAACTCTTTTGAGTCTGTAGATATAATTTTAGTAGCTTTCTCATCACTGTTTGATTTTGTTGTTTCCATTATCACACTGATTCTTTCATATTGATTATCCCCTACATATCCGTTGAAATATAGATTTTTATTTTCATCAATAGTTAGATTTAAAGTTATCGGTGTTCCTGGAGCATAAGTTTTATTTAATATTATCTTTCTAGTATTAATCTTTCTCATATGTGGAGAATCTGTTCTTGGTTCATTTCCTAGATATATTGGAAGTTCAATCTCTTTAGTTCCCACAGGTATAACTAAGTTTTCCAATTTTATATCTCTTACTGGCAATTTAGTTCCCTCTTTAACTAGAAGTTTTGCATGTCCTTTAGTTAATCCAAGATTTATAGTTTCATTTACAATTACATTTCCTAAAGTTAGACGAGTAGCTCCGCCATTATTTAAATTAGAACTATTTTTTATAATATCTATCTCTTTTTCAAAATTCTTTAGATTGTTTAATTCAACAATATTTTTTTCCTCTTTTCCCTCAGTTAAAATTGATGGTGTATTTTGAATCTTCTCTAAAAAATTTACTTTCTCACTACAGTATTGAAAAAACGCTGCCCCTTTTGCCACTGCTAAATCTGGATCATTTACAGTGATAGGCTCTATATTAAATAGCTCTTTTATTCTATCTTTTATCAGATAAAATTTAGTCATTCCCCCATTTAAAATAACTGCATCTATCTTTACATCATTTCCACCTCTTTTATATTTAGCTAAAACATCTAAAATTGGAAATACTATGTTTTTCATATTCTCATCAGATACAAGTTTCTCTATTCTATTTATATCATCTAAAGTTAAATGTCTACCTAAGATAGGCTCATAAACTTTTTCAATATCACTTTTAGTGAGATAATCTTCAAACTCCATTCCTTTATATATATCCATTTCAGAGATCTCAAACTCCTCATCATCTGAAACTTGAGATCCAGCAAATTTAGCATTGAAGACTTTATCACTTAACTCTAATTTTAAAAATTCTGCTCTACTCTCCATAAGTTGTGCCAACTCATCTAAATCTAGCTCATCTGGAGAACAACCATTATACTCAATAAAATCATCTACTAATTTTTTAGATAGTAACTCATCAAAACTATCTCCACCTATTTGAGTATATCTTCCAATAGCTAGTTCATCTATTATTGGAAAATTAAACTCCTTATTATCATATACACAATATAGAGCTACATCTAATGTTCCCCCTCCTAAGTCAAATACTAAAACATTTTTCTTTTCTGAAAAATCCAAAACATTTAGAGGTATCTCTTTGTTAGAGATCATATTGGCAATATTATATATAACTGCCTTTGGTTCACTTAATAGAATATTATCAAGATAATTTCCGTTTTTATCCTTTACATTAATTCCTGCTATCTCTGCTGCCTCTAAAGTTGCACGACGTTGGTCTGGATCAAAGGACGCAGGGATAGTTATTATTATATTTTTAGGAGTTTCAGCTAATGATAATTTATCTTTTATTCCTAAAACTAGATGATTCAATATCTTAGCTGAAACATCTTGAGGTCTTTTATCCTCTATCTTTTCATCTAAAGGTAGTGTTACAATTTCCCCCATATAGTTTTTAACTGATTTCATAACACTACCATATTTTTTTCCAAACTGATTTTTTGCAAAATCCCCAATAATAGGATTATAGCAATTTTTTTTCATATCATATTTATAGTATACTACAGAGGGAAGAGTCTCCTTTGCCTCTATTCCTCCCTCTCTCCCATATCTATTTATTTTACATACCTGTGTAGTAACTTTTTTATTACTATCTACATATCCATAAGCTATTGCTGAGTTTGTTGTTCCTAAATCAATTCCATAATATAAATTCTCTGCCATTACTCTTTCACCTCTTCAACTTTCGGAATAGAAATTATAATATCTTCATATCTATAACCAGGAGCCACTATTTTTAATAGTTTTGTTTCATCTCCTATAAACTCTTCACCTACATAATCCATCTCATCAATATCATCTACATCTCCCTCAAAAATTGAGTTAATCTCTCTTATTGGAGTGATTCCCTGATCTTTTAAGAATTTAATAATATTTTTAACTGATATCAATATTCTATTTATATCCTGCGATGGTTTTTGCTCTTTGTTCTTTCTAATATTTTTTAATGTTTCCTCAATCAATGGCATCTTATCTAAAAAATTTCCATATTGAGCTGAGTTCAATGCTATAAAGAAATCTTTTAATCTGTCACTTATTGCATTATTTATCTCCTCTTCCATTGTCTCTAAAGTCTTTTCAAAATTTCTTTCACATAAGTTCAAGCTACTTTTTAACTGTTCATTTTCAAGTTTTAAAGTTTCTAATGTCACACTACTAAGATTATTTTGAAGAGTAAGAGGAGTTGAAACAGTTAACTTTTTTATCTCATCTAATTTTGAAAATCTTCTTCTCTTTTTCATATCAAATTGAAAATCTAACTCTTTCTTTAAAATAGCTATATAGTATTTCACATCTTCTAATTTTATCTTTCTTAAAGTTTCAATTGTCCTATCATTTAATCCAAGATCATTATTTATAATCAATAGATTTAAAATGCTAAAAGGTAGGTATTTTTTTAAAGTATAGTTTTCAGTATCAAAAGTTTTGTTAAAGATATACTCCTCATATTTTTCTTTAAATTCAAGGTACTTCTCTTTGTCACCATTACACCCTTGTAAAAATAGATCTGTTAGTTCTCTAGTTCTCTCTAAGAAAATATGTTTTCTCTCTATTGTATTTATTCCCAAGTGTTTTTGAATTTTAAGTATCTGATCTATTCCAAAATCTTTTTCATCTGTATCCCCTATTATCTCCTTAAAAAACTTCTTTCTAAATTTAACTATATCCTCTGGAGAGAAGGCATTATTTAATGTGTACATTAAAATATTTGTCTTTATATCCTCATTTTTTAATAGAAGTTCAACTACTAATGTATATATTCTCACATTTATTCCATTTTTAACTTCCTCTAATTTATTATTTTCAATATATCTTTTTGTAGCTCTTTTTAATTCAAATTCATATTTCACTTTTCTTCCTCCCTTTTTAAAATTCATATATCTCTTCATTTTTTACATATTCACAATTAAAATACCCTAACTCCTCTAAATCTTTTATAAGATCATCTGTCATATTCTCCTCTGAATAGTGAGTTATTAAAGTCTTTTTAGGGTTCAAATTTAAGATTAACTCTTTTATCCCTTGATACGAACTATGTAAAGAGTAATTTAGATTCAATGCCACTATATTTTTTAGCTCCTCTCTATTTTTCAAACTGATATATATATCACAACTATCCCCCTTTTTATATCCTTGATATAAGTGAATATTTTTATACTCTCTCTTTTCTCCCTCCTTTAAAACTGAAAGCATCTGATATACAGGTTCATCTACATATATTTTTATATTTTCATTTCCTTTGTTTTCTAATTCCTCATTGAGAAATATAGCTAGTTCCATTCCTTGATTTACATGATTTATTTTTAGATTAACTTTCTTGTATAACTTTATATGTTCCAACACCTTTTTTAATTGATTCTCTCCCAATTTCCAACTATCTATATCTTCCTTTCTATGAGCATATGTAGAATTAATAATTAAAAGATCAAGGTTTTCTATTGTTGGAAGATTATATCTTTTTGTGATAGCATACTCCCTATCTGAAAAATCTCCTGTATAGAGCACTTTTTTCTCTCCTCTCTCTAAATAAATCATAGTAGCTCCAGGAATATGTCCACTATCATAGAGAGTAAAGTTATACTCTTTATTTGTAACTCTTTGATTGATTGGGCACTCCTTTATCATTCCCAAAGTTCTATCTACCATAACATCTTCATAGAGTTCATATTGTGGAATTCCCATTTTTTTCTTCAATATATTTAATTGAATCTCACTAAATTTTTTTGTATATTCACTACAAAATATATCTTTTTTCTCTACTAACTTTGAAACTAATAAAGGTAATGCTCCATTATGATCATAGTGGGCATGAGATATAAAGATAGCATCTAAATCATTGACTCCATCTATAAATTGAAACTTTGAAAGCTCACTAAAAGCTGGATATCTTTTTCTATTTACATATCTCAACCCAGCATCTAAAAGAAAATTCATTCCATCAATATGAAGATAGTAACTAGATGCTCCTATCTCATTTCCTCCACCTAGACTTATAAAAAAACTATTCATTTAAACTAAACCTCCTTTCATTTGATTTTGTTCCTGCTTGTGATAGTAGTATATAAAATACCTTTACTTTTTTTATGTTAGATTTTTACCTTTTTCTTTTGCTAGGATTCATGTTTCTTTATAAGAATAATATATAATTTTTTCTATACCCTATTTTTTAAATTTTTACCTTTTTATATTGGAAAATAATAGTTTAATTTGTTTTTTGGTGTTGTTGGTTTTAAAATATTTTTATTCAATAGATTATCGGACAATACTGTTAGCTAAATTTTTTCTTCTTTACTTATTTTTATGAATTATCGGATTTTTTTATTGATACTTTTTTCTTTTTTATTCCATAAAATTTTTTGTTATAAAAATCTTTTAATTCTATATCTTTTTTCTTTTCCTCTCCCCTCTCTTTATCAACATTGTACATAACTATTGTTACCCTCTTTTTATTTTTCTTACCCTGTTTAAATCAAAATTTATTCTTGACTTAAATGCTTTAGTAATATAAAATTATCTCATGTGATTTTTATATTTAATTAGTTTGATACAAAACTATTGTGAGGTGAAAAATGGAAAGAAAAAACAATTTAAAAGAGATTGTAGAGTTTAATAAAGATTTTGTTGAGTCAAAGGAGTATGAAAAATATAGAACAACAAAATACCCAGAAAAAAGCATGGTTATCCTTTCATGTATGGACACTAGACTTACAGAACTTTTACCTAAAGCTATGAATCTAAAAAATGGTGATGCTAAGATTATTAAAAATGCTGGTGGTTTGGTTATTCACCCTTTTGGAAGTGCTATGAGAAGTATTTTAATCTGTGTGTATGAATTTGATGTAAAAGAGGTTTTCATAGTGGGGCATTACGATTGTGGAGTAAGTACACTTAATACAACTAAGATTGTAGAAGAGATGAAGGAAAAGGGGATTGAAGAGAAAACTTTAAATATACTTTTAAACTCTGGAATAGATGTAAAAACATGGCTACATGGTTTTGACTGTATTGAAGAATCTGTTGAGCAAACTGTGGCTAAGGTTAAAAATCATCCATTACTTCCTGATGATGTAGCAGTTCATGGGTTGATTATGGATCCAGAAACTGGTAAAATAGATGTTGTTATCAATGGATTTGATCAACTAAAAAATGATTTATAATAGATGGAGGGAATTTCAACAATGTTAAAACTATTTTTTAAAGGGATAGTTATTGGTGTAGCTAATATTATGCCTGGAGTTTCTGGGGGAACATTAGCAGTTATTTTAGGTGTATATGATAAGCTTACTGAGGCTATTGGAAATTTTTTAACTGTTCCTTTAAAGAAAAAAATTGAATATCTTAAATTTCTTGGTATTATTGGTATAGGAGCAGGAATTGGAATAGGACTTTTTGCTAAAATTATTGAGTTTTGTTTCACTAACTATCCTAAATCAACTGCTAGTTTCTTTAGTTTATTAATCATACCTTCTATTCCCTATATTGTAAAGGGAGAGGATAAAAGCAATGGTAAAAATAGATTGTTCTTTATTTTAGGGGCACTATTTACTTTAGTTTTTGTTTTTCTTGATTACTTTCTTGGTGGAAATAGTGGTGGTGGAGAGCTGGTAAAAACTGTAACTTTTGCTTACTGTATCAAGCTTTTTATCTGTGGTTCTCTTGCTGCTGGGGCTATGATAATTCCTGGTATCTCAGGTTCACTACTACTTTTAATGATAGGTGAATATTACAATATTCTTGGATTTATCAGTGGTTTTTTTGATGGGCTTGTACATATTAGAGAGTATTCTTCAATGGCTGAGATTATCAACAATCTATATATTTTACCACTTGCTGTATTTGCTCTTGGAGTGGGAGCTGGACTAGTAGTTGTAGCTAAAATTATAAATATGTTGCTTTCATCTAAACATAGAAGTGTTACACTATTCTTTATAGCAGGAATTATAGTTGTTTCAATTTTACAAATTTGGGTAAATATCTATAAATAATTTTAAAGGCTGATGGAGCAAACATCAGCCTTTTATATTTAATCTTTTTCTGTTCTATATAGACTTCTAAGTGGCAAGAAAGCTGCTCCCAACAGAGGAGCTGTATCTGCTAAAGTTGAAAATTCCAATATATCTGGGTTATCATAGAAACTATTATTTTTAAATAATAACTCCTTCAATGGCTCTTCAAAATACTCTTTATAGTTACAAATTTTACCACCAATAACTATTTTATCAGGATTTAAAAGCAGTAAAGCTGGTAAAATCCCTCTAGCTAGATATTTTACATAATTATTTATGATCTCTTTTCCTCTTGCTGTATCAATATATTCACTTTGGAAAATCTCATCATACTCTTCAAAATTATAATTAAATGTATCTCTAAAATCCTTTACTAAGGCTATATTTGAGCAATATTGATCCAAGCAACCTTTAAACCCACAGCTACACTCTCTTCCATCTGGAACAACAGTGATATGCCCTATCTCTCCAGCTTTACTCTCCTTCCCACCTCTGTATAAAACTTTATCTATAATAATTCCAGAACCTATCTCTGTATCAATAGAAAGGAATAACATATTTTTAACATCAGCTAGCTCATGGCTATTCATCAAATACTCACCAAGAGCCCCAGCATTTGCCTCATTACCTAAATAGATAGGGATCTCAAACTCCTCTTCAATCTCCTTTAAACTCTCTGTTGAAATTGTAAAACTATTTCCTAGCTTTATAAAAGACTTAGCAGGATCGACTACCCCTGGCAGTACAATTCCTATTCCTTTTAATGAAGATTTCTTATCAAACTCCCATAAGAATTTTTTTAACTCATTAATTATAAGGAAGATAAAGTTTTCCTCATTCCCAAACTCTTCATGAATAGTTGTTCTTTTTAAAACTGTTCCATCTAAATTAGTGAGAATCATAGATAGATAATCTTTTTCAATTTTTATTCCTATTGAGAAATAAGCATCAGGATTAAATCTATATCTAGTTGCTTTTCTTCCTAATTTTCCTTGTTCTGTTCCTATCTCTATTATTAGTTTATCTTTTAAAAATTTATCAACTATTTTTGTAACAGTAGGGATACTTATATTTAAATATTGAGAGATTTCAAGTTTATTAAACTCTCTTATATCTATAAGAAATCTAAAAGTTCTATTTTCATTTCTCATTTTTTCTCTTTTTTGATAAATAACTTCCATTTTCTGCTCCTTTTATCTGTTTCTACAAAATTATAGAATAATTCTATCTATATTTTAACAATATACTCTATATTTAGTCAATAATTAATTTTATTTCATATAAAATTTTATAATTTTTAAAATAGTTTGTAGTTTTTATCAACAGGAATAGTTAAATAGGCACTGTTTAAATTTTCTAGTTCCTCTTCTCCCTTTTCTAAAGCACTGCTTATAGATAGATATCTTGCACTTAAAGAGATTACATTGAAAATCTTCTCATCTGAAGGATGCTCTCTATCCAAATGTGTATAAATAGCCTCTTTTATGTAGTTGTAAACTCTCATCTGTGAAGTGTGTACACTTTCAACCTCTCCACTCTCTTTCATAATCACAACTATATCACTATATTTTACATTGTTGATTATAACCTCACAATATATCTCTGGAATCAAGAAAAATAGTTCAGCAACTAAATCCTTTGTCTTGGCAAAACTTTCTCTATCCTCATATATTGCCTCATACTCTTTCCCAGATTCAAAAAGCTTTATAAATTTCAATGCCCCATCAATAGCCTCTTTTCTACTGTATGGGCAGATCTCATAGGTAGTATCATCTTGTACAAAAAATACACATTGTTTTTCTGTATAGTAACTTCCTATATTTTCCCAATCTCTTGCATACTCCTCAATTATCTCTGTCAATGCAGGAATTAGAACTCCATTTAATCTCACCTCACAAATATATTTATCAATACTAAATGAAGCAAAAATCTTAATCATATAAACTTTTTTTGTTCCTATATATTGGGGAAGTTTATCTTTTATCCTATCATATAGAGATTCTCTATGTGTATACATACTCTCTCTTTTACCTACACACACTATATCACTCTCATATTTTTTAAATATATGCAACTTTTTCTGAAGTAAAACCTCAACCTTTTCACTATCAACACCATTTAACCCTGCTAATAGTGGTATCATAATTGATTCATAAAAATTGTTAGCTGCACTTTCTAAGGCTCTCTTTGTATTCTCCCCTGCTCCTGCAACAGACTCTATTATCTCCTCTTCAAATTCAGGATGCTCTATTGAAAAGATTGCTTGTACCATATTTTGTTGAACATTATTTAGATAAACAGAGATTTTAAGATTTAGTGAATATATATTTAAAGTATTATGTCCATCATAACTTCCCATATCCATCAAATATATTAAATTGCTTAAAAGTATCTCTTCATTTTCATGATGATGTCCCATATTTTTCTCCTTTTGTAAACATTTTCTATAATAATATTATACCTCAATTTATATTATTTTCAAATTATCAAGAGATTTTCCTTGAAATAATATATTATTATAATGTAAAAAATAGTTTATAAAAATGAAAAAAGCTTCCACAAAAGTGAAAGCTTTTTTCATAACGATTTTTTTAATACTTACTAATCTCAAGTTACCCATACGGGTTCTAGGTACTTTAATTATATCAGCTTTTATATAAAAAATCAAATTTAAAAATAATAAGGCTTTTTTAATTTTATAATGTAAAAATTATGTAAAAAATTTATAATTTCTTTGCTTTTTATTAAAAAATATGATATTTTAGTATAAATCGGAGGTTATAGGTATGAATTATGTTATTGGAATTGTTTGTATAAATATTGTTATTGGTTTAATAGAAAAATTCTTCTACCCATCTACTTTTCTTGTAATTCTTCAAACTATATTAGCAATTATAGGTATAATTATTTTTTACGAGGAAAAAAAGAGAGAGAGAAGAAACAAAAAGGATTAGCTCTATACTTAAAGCTAATCCTTTTTTCTTTGTATCTACTCAGCTGATCAAATTCTATAAAAAATTAGCTAGCTTAAAGTTTAATTTTTATGATACTAGATTATCTTTTAAAGTTAAGTTTTCAAAACTTATATTTTTAATATCAACTAGCCTTCATACTAAAGAATAAAG
>OFOU01000077.1_pt1 | contig 86178 bp, 94 predicted proteins | sample 1542061 | NCBI WGS metagenome assembly OFOU01 (sample SAMN04209239, study PRJEB22552) | human gut metagenome | biome: gut; material: feces | host: Homo sapiens | place: USA: Oklahoma
GATAAACGCTGAAGGCATCTAAGCGTGAAGCCCCCCTCAAGATGAGATATCCCATTCGGAAGAAGTAAGACCCCTTGAAGACGACGAGGTAGATAGGGCAGAGGTGGAAGTGCGGTAACGTATGGAGCTGACTGCTACTAATCGGTCGAGGGCTTGACCAAAAAGCGAGAAAGCGGTCAAGACAGGGAAGAAACAGGACGGAACAAGCTTGCTTGTGAAGGAGTGGTTCTTAACTGGATTGGACATTTGCGAAGCAAAAGGCACCGAGTGACGAAGTCATGAGGTGACCGCGATCAAGCGTAAGCAAGGTCATATGATCTCAATGTCAACATGTATGTAGTTTTGAAGATGTAACTTAACCAGTACTGAACAGAGGTACTGGTTTTTTTGTATTTAAAAATATTTAAGCATATGGATATGCTATTTTAGCATGATTGCAATTACCGAACATATGTGCTACAATACAGAAACAGGATATAAGAGATACTGTGAAAGTATATTTTCGCATTTATTTTAACAGTTGTATAACATCAATGGGAATATGTGCAGTTAAAGTTTTCGTATGGAGGAAATTATGCCGCTTCAGTTTATTATTGGAAATTCCGGTTCCGGAAAGTCCTACACAGTTTTTCAGAGCGTGATTCAGGAAGCCAGAGAGCATCCGAAACAACTTTTTTATGTGATCGTGCCGGAACAGTTTACCATGCAGACGCAAAAAACACTGGTAGAAATGCATCCGGACGGAGGAATCCTGAATATTGATGTACTCAGCTTTGAACGCCTTGCCTTTCGTGTTTTTGAGGAGGTAGGCGGAGATACCAGAAAGATTCTGGAAGAGACAGGGAAAAATATGGTCCTTCAGAAGTTGGTCCAGAAGCATCAGAAAGATCTGGTTTATCTGAAAAATCAGATGAAAAAGCCCGGATATCTGGACGAGGTAAAATCTCTGATCTCTGAATTTATGCAGTATGAGGTAGGAGAGCAGGAACTGGAAAGAATGAAGGAGGACGCTTCTGACAGAGCTCTTCTTCAGATGAAGCTTCAGGATGTGACGGTTCTTTATCAGGCATTTCGGGATTATCTGAGAGAACATTACATGACACCGGAAGAAGTGCTGGAGGTTCTGGCAAAAGAGATTGTTTTTTCTGAGAAGCTTCGAGGCAGCGTGCTTGTTCTGGATGGCTTTACTGGTTTTACTCCTGTGCAGATGAAGGTGGTAAAAGAGCTTCTGGCTGTGTGCAGTAAAGTTTTGGTGACTGTGACTATGGATGTACAGGAACCTTTTATGGGAAAAGAAAAATCCCACCAGCTTTTTTACATGAGCCACAAAATGATACGGGGACTTTGTGAGCTTACAAAAGAAACAGAAGAGCCTGTGTGGATAAAAGCCGGTGAAAAGTCACGGTTTGCCCATTCTCCTGCTCTTTCTTTTATGGAAAAAAATCTGTTCCGGTATCGCAGACAGGTTTATAAACAGGAACAAAAGGAAATCAGTATTTTTTCTGCGGGAACTCCGCTGAAGGAAATGGAAGAAACTGCAAGAAGGATTCTTCGCCTTGTACGAAAAGAGGGGTACAGGTTTGGAGAAATTGCTGTGATCACAGGCAATCTGGAGGAATATGGAAATCTGGCCAGACAGGCCTTTGATAATAGTGGAATTCCCTGTTTTATTGATGAGAAGCACTCCATTCTTATGAATCCTTTTGTAGAGTATGTAAGGGCAGCTCTGGAAATGGCAGCGCAGGGATTTTCCTATGAAAGTGTGTTCCGGTATCTGCGATGCGGAATGTCGGATATCACACGACAGGAAACAGACTGGCTGGAAAACTATGTGGTAGCCCTTGGAATCCGGGGATTCAAAAAATGGAAGGAAAAGTGGGTGCGGATTTATCGGGGAATGAAAGAGGAATCTATTTTGGAGCTGAATGAGATCCGTGAGCGTTTTGTCTGGGAAACAGAAGAGCTTGCCCGGGGATTTTCCGGAAAAAAGAAAACAGTAAAAGAATATTGTGGATTTCTTTATGAGTTTATTGTAAGAAGCCGTATTCAGGAAAAACTTTATGAGCAGGAAGAGGTATTTTGCCGGAAGGGCGATCGGGCAATGGAAAAGGAATATGCTCAGATTTACGGGATCGTCATGGAGCTTCTTGATAAAATGACGGAAATTCTGGGGGAGGAAACAGTATCCCCGGAGGAATTCCGGCAGATTCTGGAAACGGGAATGAGCCAGGCAAAAGTAGCTTTGATCCCTCCGGGACTGGATCAGGTTCTTGTGGGAGATATGGAGAGAACCCGTCTGAAGGATGTTCGCGCCTTATTTTTTGTAGGTGTGAATGAAGGAAATATTCCAAAGAATACAGAGTCCGGGGGAATCCTCACAGAACTGGACAGGGAATTTTTTGCGGACCAGGGAGTGGAACTGGCTCCCGGACCAAAGGAACTGATGAATATCCAGAGATTTTATTTATATCTGAATCTTACCAAGCCGTCAGAACACCTTTGCCTCTCTTTTGCAAATTCAAATATGAAGGGAGAGGCGGTAAGCCCGGCTTACCTGATCCATACAGTCAGACGGCTTTATCCGCAGCTGCACCCGGAGCGGGCAGAGGAGCCGGAAAGCTTTATGGAGCTTCTGGAAACACCTTCTACAGGCATGGATTATCTTCTGGAAATCCTTGGAAGCCATACGGATAAATATGAGGAACCGCTGTTTCAGGAACTGTACAGCTGGTATCTGAGAAGTCCGGAATATCAGGAGCTTACAAAAAAGCTGACAGACGCGGCATTTATGAGAAAGCCTGCAGACAGAATCAGCGCCAGTGTTGCCAGGGCTCTTTACGGGGAGGTATCGCCGAACAGCGCCACCAGACTGGAGCGCTTTGCAGCCTGTGCCTTTGCCCATTTTTTAAGGTATGGTCTTGAGATCACAGAGCGGGCAGAATATGAGTTTCGCGCAATGGATATGGGCAATGTAATTCATCAGGCACTGGAGAAATTTGCCGCAGAGCTCCAGCGAAAGGGACTGAGGTGGAGCGAGCTTGATGAGAAGGAAAGAAACAGTATTGTGGAAGAATGTCTGAACCAGGTAGCGGCAGATTATGGAAACACAATATTAAAAAGCAGCGCCAGAAACCAGTATATGATAGAGAGAACCTCCCGTATTCTGAAGCGTACTGTATGGGCGCTTCAGGAGCAGCTGCGCCAGGGAGAATTTCTGCCCGAAGGCTTTGAGGTTTCCATAGGAGGGGGAAGGATTGACCGACTTGATGTGCTGAAAGAGGACAAAAAGGTCTATGTAAAAATCATAGATTATAAGTCGGGGAACACTTCCTTTGACCTGGTCAGCCTGTATCATGGCCTCCAGCTTCAGCTTGTGGTATATATGGACGCTGCTCTGGATGCAGAACAGAGAAAGCACCCGGACTGTGACATACAGCCGGCAGGAATTTTTTATTACAATGTGAAAGACCCCATGATCCAGGAAAATATTCAGGCTGATATGGACAGCATTCAGCCGGGGCTTCTGAAAGAACTGAAAATGAACGGACTTGTGGCTGCAAATTCTGAGGTGATCCAGAAAATGGACAGAAGTCTGGTTTCTTTACCAGTAACCTATAATAAGGACGGTTCCTTCCGAAAAGGTTCCTCTGTTGCCACAAGGGAGCAGTTCCGTCTTCTGAATGAATATGTAAAAAGAAAAATTTCAGATATCCGTGGAGAGATTCTTTCCGGAGATACGGAGGTATCGCCCTATGAGCTGGGAAAAAGAACGGCCTGTACCTACTGCTCCTATCAGGGTGTCTGCGGTTTTGACCGGAAAATCCCAGGCTATGAGTACAGACGTCTGAAACAGTTTTCGGATCAGGAAATATGGAATCATCTGGAAGAGGAGGAACGCTGATATGGCAGTGACATGGACGGAAGAACAGCAGAAAGTAATTTCCCTGAGAAACAGAAATATTCTGGTTTCCGCAGCCGCAGGCTCTGGTAAAACAGCAGTGCTTGTACAGCGTATTCTCAGTAAGATTCTGGATAAAGAGCATCCGGTAGATATTGACAGGCTTCTGATCATGACTTTTACAAGGGCGGCGGCCGGAGAAATGAAGGAGCGTATTTCTGCGGCTCTGGAACAGGCGCTTTTTGAGGAACCGGACAACGAGCATCTTCAGAGGCAGATGACTCTGATACACACAGCCCAGATCACTACTATTGACAGCTTTTGCTCCTATATTATCAAAAATTATTTTCATATGATCGGACTGGATCCCGGATATCGTACAGCAGATGAGGGCGAGCTGAAGCTTTTAAGAGAAGAGATCCTTGAGGAGCTTCTGGAAGAAGCCTATGAGCAGAGAGATGAAGCGTTTCTGGAACTGGTGGAATGTTATTCTCCCGGAAAAACAGATGAGGGACTGAAGGAGCTGATACAAAAGGTTTATGAGGCTTCTGTCAGCCATCCGTTTCCGGAAAAATGGCTTCAGCAGTGTTTGGAAGTTTACAGGGTGGACAGCAAAGAGGAACTGCGAAAGACCCGGTGGATCAGTCTTTTGTGGGAAGAAACAGGAGAACGTCTGGAAGAAGCAGAACGGCTTGCAGACCAGGCAAGGGCAGTCTGTGAATCGCCGGAGGGTCCCTGGCAGTATGAGGCGGCTCTGGACAGTGATCTTCTGTTGATTGGACAGATAAAGCAGGCTGCAGAACAAAAGGACTATGACAAAACTGCAGAGCTTTTGAAAAAGCCCTCTTTTGCGCGGCTTTCTGCAAAAAAGATTCCTGAACAGGATGAGGATAAAAAAACTCAGGCAAAAACCTTCAGAGAGGAAGAAAAAGATATTATCAAAGAGCTTTCTGCCAGATATTTCTGCTGGAGTGAGGATGAATTACTGGAGCTTCTTTACTGCTGCAGGAGCCCGGTGGAGAACCTTGTAAAGCTTACCTGTGGGTTTCAGGAAAAATTTTCTCAGAAAAAGCGGGAAAAAAATATTCTGGACTTTACAGACATGGAGCATTTTGCACTTAACATTCTCATGGATGAGGAGGGAAATCCAAGCCAGGCAGCCAGGGAGCTTTCGGAAAAATATGAGGAGGTCATGGTTGATGAATATCAGGACAGCAATCTTGTTCAGGAGATGATCACCACCATGGTTTCCGGATGGGCTCAGGACAGAAAGAACATTTTTATGGTAGGAGATGTGAAGCAGAGTATTTATCGTTTCCGACTGGCAAGACCTGAACTTTTTATGGAAAAGTATAAGACCTATTCCACAGAAGACAGCCGGGAACAGAAGATTGAGCTTCACAAAAATTTCCGCAGCCGCGCTCAGGTTCTGGAAAGTGTGAATTATATTTTCCGCAGGATCATGGGAGAAGATCTGGGAGGCATTACCTATGATGACAACAACGCTCTTTATCCCGGAGCGGATTTACCTGAGGGTGGAGAGTTTCTGAAAACGGAAGTGCTTCTGGTGGAAAAAGACAGTGAAGAGCTTCAGGATGAAGATTCCGGGCAGACGCCGCAGGAGCTGGAAGCCCTTGCCATTGCCGCAGAAATAAACAGAATTACAGGAAGGGAGCAGATTCTTGACAAAGAAACCGGAACATACAGACCTTTGGAGTATGGAGATATTGTGATCCTGCTCCGCTCAGCCTACGGATGGGCAGATACCTTCCGGGAGGTGCTGGAATCAAATGGGATTCCTGCGTATACCGCATCCAGAACAGGGTATTTTTCTGCGCAGGAGGTAGTAACTCTTTTGAACTATCTGAGAGTCTGTGACAATCCTCTGCAGGATATTCCTCTTACAGGTGTGCTGCATTCTCCGTTGGTGGGCTGTACAGCTCAGGATCTGTCTCTGATCCGTCTGGAAAGTCCGGAAGGGCTTTTGTATGAAAGTCTCTGCGCTTTTATTGAAAAAGAAGCTGGGGAAGAAGGGGAAACTGAAAATAGGGAAGAGCAGGAAAAAAGGATGCTCAGAGACAGGCTGAAAAAATTTTACAGTCAGCTTCAGGAAGTTCGCCATATGGCAGCCTATACTCCGGTTCACCAGCTGATTCTGTATATTCTGAAAGTGACAGGCTACGAAATGTATGTAAGAGCTCTTCCCGGCGGAAATCAGAGAGGAGCCAACCTTCGCATGCTGGTGGAAAAAGCAATGGATTATGAAAAAACCAGCTACAGGGGACTGTTTAATTTTGTCAGATATATTGAGAGCCTTCAGAAATATGAGGTGGATTTTGGCGAAGTGAATGTGACAGACGCCGGCAGCGGAGCAGTACAGATCATGACGGTTCATAAAAGCAAGGGACTGGAATTTCCTGTGGTGTTTGCTGCGGGAATGGGAAAACAGTTTAATTTCCAGGATATAAACGCCCGGCTTCTGATCCATCCGGAGCTGGGATTTGGAGCTGATGCCATACTTCCGGAAAAAAGGCTGATCGCGCCTACTCTTCACAAACAGATTATCCGCAGAGAACTGAAAAGAGAAAGTCTGGGCGAAGAACTGAGAGTTCTCTATGTTGCCCTTACCCGCGCAAAAGAAAAGCTTTATATTACAGGCACCATAGCAAAGCTGGAAGAAACTCTGGCGCGGATTTCCTATGGAAAAAACAGAGAGGAAACGCTGCTGCCCGGAGGAATCCGTTGTGGGGCAAGGGATTTCTGGGATGTGATACTTCCCGCTCTTGCAGGCCACAGTGCAATGAGAACGCTTTATCTGGATTATGGGATTCCGGCAGGAAGTATACAGGAGTGCAGAGATGAAAATGCAGAGTTCAAAATAAGAAAGGTTACGGCGGCAGACCTTATTCAGGGCCAGATTGTGGATATGACAGATTTTCAGATCCGTGAGCAGGTAATAAAAAACTGGGATTGTGAAAAAGTGTATGATCAGGAAATACGGCAGGCGCTTGAAGAACGGTTCGAGTTTCAGTATCCCTGTGATTATCTGGCAGAGATGCCTGTAAAAGTAAGTGTATCTGAGCTGAAAAAAAGAAGCTGGCAGGATGAAGAGCAGGAAGAGACTGTATTTTTCCAGAAAGAATTTGTGCCGCTGGTTCCGCGGTTTGCAGCAGAAGATCAGACTGTCCGGGGAGCGGCTAAGGGAACTGCCTATCATCAGGTTATGGAATGTCTGGATTATACAGGAGACAATTCCTTTGAAGGAATTAAAAAACAGATCAGCCATCTGGAAGAAATGGGAAAAATGAGTAAGGAAGAAGCAGGATGTATTTATATTAAAGATATTCTGAGCTTCGTGCGCTCAGATCTGGGGCACAGAATGAAAAAAGCAGCTCAGGAACAAAAGCTTTTCCGTGAGCAGCCTTTTGTGATATCTGTGCAGGCCTCAGAATTGAATGATTCCTGGACAGGAGGTGAAAAAATTCTTGTTCAGGGTATCATTGATGCATATTTTGAAGAAGATGGCGAACTGATCCTTGTGGATTATAAGACAGACCGGATTCTTCCGGGCGAAGAAAAGCTGCTGGAAGAACGTTACCGTACACAGCTTGATGATTATGCTCAGGCGCTGGAAAGACTTTTGAAGAAAAAAGTAAAAGAAAAGATTATTTATTCCTTTAGCCTGCAAAAGGAAATCCCGGTAAAAGATCTTTCTTCCATTTCCTGACAAAAGAATAAAATCAAGTGATCCGCTATGAATATGACAGAAAATCCTCAGACAGAGTAAGCTCTGCCCGGGGATTTTTTTGATCAGACTCTCCAGCCTGCGGGATATTTATTTTTCAAAGTACCGTTTACCAGTTTGCCGAAGCCGAGAGGATAGCCCTCTGCGCAGAGAAGATGCCAGCCTTTTTTGCCACAGGCTTCTCCTTCTTCAATGAGAAGCGTTTCTCCTTTCAGATACCGGGTCAGACGGGAATCATTCAGAGGAAGAGAGATCACAGCCTTTACATCATTTTTATGAAGAGCCAGAGCAAAAGGCTGGGACGGCTCAAAGCGGTTCTTTTTCAGATCACCCAGATACAGGCCGTTGCGGAGAAAGGTAAGTCCTCGAAATCCGGTGTTTACAGGAGGGAGATAATAGACCTTGTCTCCTCTTGTCTCCACCCGGTTCCAGTCAAAGGCTTTTCCCCCCAATGTCCGTAATCCGATCTCATCAAGGAAAAGTTCCAGCCATTTTCTGGTATTGGCATCCGGGCGGACAGAAGATGGCTGCTGAACCATATCTGGCTGTCCCTGTTTTTTCATAAGAGCCAGAAAATGTCCCTCGCCGTTCATTTTGTGTGGGAAAATGCGTACACATTTTCTGAGATTCTCATTTCCATTTCCCCATTCCGGTACTCCCGGAGAAAATCCTTCATACGCAGGAAGCTCCAGAAGCTCCATATCCTCTCTTTGTTCCAGAAGGTAGGAAATGGTTCCCTCATCCTCCTCCGGGGCAAAGGTACAGGTAGAATAAAGAAGAAGTCCGCCGGGACGGAGCATATCTGCAGACTGAAGAATCAGTTCCCTTTGTATTCTGGCTAATTCATGAGATTTTTCAGGGGTCCAGTCCTTTGCCAGAGCCTCTTCTTTTCGGAACATTCCCTCTCCTGAACAGGGAGCGTCCAGAAGAATCTTGTGGAAAAATTCCGGAAACTGCTCTGCAAGGCGGGCCGGCGTTTCATTTGTGACAAAACTGTTGGAAATGCCGAAAAGCTCCAGATTGCGAAGCAGCGCCCTGGCTCTTGAAGAACTGATATCATTGGCAATCAGAAGCCCCTGACCATTCAGAGCTGCGCCAAGAGCCGTGGCTTTTCCTCCGGGAGCAGCGCAGAGATCAAGAACAGATTCGCCTGGATTTACCGGAAGACAGGCGGCCGGAGTCATGGCGCTGGGCTCCTGAAGATAATAAAGCCCTGCCTGGTACAAAGGACATCTGGAAGGACGGATATCCTCAGAATAAAAGTATCCGTTCTCTGTCCATGGAATCCGCGTTACCGGAAACGGAACAAGCTTTTCAAATTCTTCACAGGTGATTTTTGATGTATTGACACGAAGCCCGTAGGTACGGGGCTTTTTATAGCTTTCTAAAAATTCTTCATATTCATCTCCAAGCATTTCCCTCATCCGGGCAAGAAAAGCCTGGGGAAGAACCTCAATTCTGGATAAATCTTCCATAGAAACCTCCTGGTGTGGATTACGTCATTTTGTATGTGAATCATGCCACAGTTCATCAGGCTTACAGCAGTGGACTGTGAACAGTTACTTAATCATATCATATATGGTGATTTTTGACATCTGTATTCCTGATTATAATTTTTGATCTTTTAAAAATCAAGTACGGATCAGGGATATTATGGCAATACTCCGGAGTTCAGTTACTGTGTACTTAGTTTCCGGTACTTTGGCCAAAATGCATTCCAAACTACTTTTGGTGATGGTATTTGCCAGCCTGTTTTTTATGCCTGTTGAATGGAAAAGATGTATAAGCGAGTGACTGGCAAAAGTACCAAATGTACATACAAGTTTATATGCAAAATATACATAAATCACAGATGTATCTAAAAAATACTTGACAAATATACGGGAGGAGGTATACAATATGCTCACAGTTAAACGTAACAAGTGATGCGCAGATGTACAAAACATACAAAAAACAACAATGCTATTGTACAGGATGTGACACAAAAACCGTACAAGTTACAGACGACTTGTACAGAAATGGACAGGGAGGAAAAGAAATGAACAGAAAGTTAGTCAGTACAGCACTTGCAGCAGCAATGGTATGTTCCATGGGAGCAGCTTCCGCTACCACAGTATCAGCAGAAGAGCAGAAAACAGTTGGTATCCTGATGCCGACTCAGTCATCAGAGAGATGGATCAACGATGGCGCGAACATGAAGAAACAGCTTGAAGAAAAAGGCTACAAGGTAGAGCTTCAGTACGCAGAAGACGATACGGCAATGCAGGTATCTCAGCTTGAGAACTATGTGGGCAAGGGCGTTGACTGTCTTGTTATTGCGGCAATTGACTCCGGTGTGCTTGTAAATGCAGAGGCACAGGCAAAAGAAGCAGGCATTCCTATCATTGCTTATGACCGTCTCCTTATGGATACTGATGCGGTTTCTTATTATGCAACCTTTGACAATAAAGGCGTTGGTACTGTTATCGGTAATTATATTAAGGATACCAAAGATCTGGACGCAGCCCGTGAAGCAGGAGAGTCCTACACAATCGAGTTCTTTATGGGATCACCGGATGACAACAATGCACTTTTCCTGTACAACGGTATTATGGAAGTTCTTCAGGAGTATCTGGATGACGGAACACTTGTATGTAAATCCGGCAGAACATCTTTTGAAGATACATGTATCCTCAGATGGTCTCAGGAAACAGCTCAGGCAAACTGCGAGAACATTCTGACAGCAAATTATGCAGATGAAGATCTTGATATTGCATGCTCCGCATTTGACGGATTTGCATATGGAATCAAAGCTGCTCTTCTGGGTGCAGGATACACAGAAGAAAACTGGCCGCTGATCACAGGACAGGATGCAGAAGTTATGGCTACCAAAAACATCATCGACGGAACACAGACAATGTCTATTTACAAAGATACCCGTCTCCTTGCTGAAAAAGCAGTTACTATGGTAGACGCAGTTCTGAAGGGCGAAGAGCCGGAAATCAACGATACTGAGCAGTATGATAACGGAAAAATGGTAGTTCCGACCTATATGTGCACACCGGTTGCAGTAGATCAGTCCAACTATAAAGAAGTTCTGATCGATGGCGGATACTATACAGAAGATCAGTTAAAATAATGAGTTAAGCTGAATGTGAAACTGAGAGAGGCGGCGGAAGAATCTGCCGTCTCTTTTCATAAAAAGCAGAAAAGGAGAGAGGGAAAGACATGTCTGAAGTTATTTTGGAAATGAAACACATAACAAAAGCATTTTCCGGTGTAAAAGCTCTGGACGATGTAAACCTTCAGGTCAAGAAGGGAGAAATTCATGCGTTATGTGGTGAGAACGGAGCCGGCAAATCGACCCTGATGAATGTTCTTTCCGGCGTATATCCTTATGGTTCATACGAGGGAGACATTATTTACAAAGGCGAGACCTGTAAGTTCCACAAGATCAAGGACAGTGAGAATAAGGGAATTGTTATTATTCATCAGGAACTTGCGTTAAGCCCATACTTATCTATAGCGGAAAATGTTTTTATGGGAAACGAACGTGTTTCCATGAAAGGCGTGATCGACTGGACAAAGACCAGAGGAGAGGCAAAGGAGGCCCTGGCTCATGTGGGTCTGGAAAATGAAAACCTCAATGCCCCAGTGAATACTCTGGGCGTAGGAAAGCAGCAGCTGATCGAGATTGCCAAGGCAATGGCAAAAAATGTTGATCTTCTGATATTGGACGAGCCTACAGCAGCTCTTAATGATGAAGAATCCGCACAGCTTCTGGAAATTATGCTGGAGCTGAAGAAGAAAGGCGTTACCTGTATTATTATTTCCCATAAGCTGAATGAGATCAGCTACGTTGCAGATGCCATTACGATCATTCGAGACGGAAAGACTATTGAAACCCTGAAAAAGGGTGTGGACGAGTGGACAGAGGACAGGATCATTAAGGGAATGGTTGGACGTGAGATGAATAACCGCTATCCGGTTCGTGATAATTGTCCTGTCGGTGATGTGGTCCTTGAGGTGAAAAACTGGAATGCCTATCATCCGGAAATTCCGGAGATGCAGATCCTCAAAAATATCAATATCAAAGTCCGGGCAGGCGAGGTAGTGGGACTTGCAGGACTGATGGGAGCAGGGCGAACAGAATTTGCCATGAGTTTATTCGGTCATTCCTATGGTCAGAAAATTTCCGGAGAAGTATATATGCACGGAAAAAAGGTCAGTACAAAAACAGTGAAGGATGCCATCAATAATAAGATCGCGTATACTTCAGAGGACCGGAAAACTTACGGACTGGTACTGATCGACGATATCAAAACAAACATGACTATGGCCGCATTACGCAATTACTATTCCAACGGAGCCATTGTCAATGAACGGAAGGAAAATCTGGAAGCAGAGGAATACAAGAAAAAAATCAATGTAAAAGCAACTTCTATTCATCAGACAGTGGGTTCTCTGTCAGGAGGAAATCAGCAGAAGGTTGTTCTGGCAAAATGGATGATGACGCAGCCGGATGTTCTGATCCTGGACGAGCCGACCCGAGGCATTGATGTGGGCGCAAAATATGAAATTTACTGCGCTATCAATGATATGGCCCGCGCCGGTAAGGCTGTGATCGTAATTTCTTCTGAAATGCAGGAAATTATAGGAACCTGTGACCGGGCGTACATTATTAATGAAGGCCGTATAGCAGGAGAACTCAGTCACGCTGAACTTAGTCAGGAAAGTATCATGAAGTGCATTATGGACAGTAATGCGAAAGGAGAAGAGTAATGGGAACAGATACTAAGAAAAAATATATAAATCTGGATTTGAAATCCCTTGGAATGATTGTAGCACTTGTTGTAATTTTTGCTATTTTTTACGTACTTACAGGCGGAGCAAACGCCACCCCTACCAATATTAACAACCTGATCATGCAGAATGGTTACATTATCATCCTTGCAACCGGTATGCTTTTGTGCGTACTGACCGGATATATCGATCTGGGTGTTGGCTCTGTAGTAGCTCTTGGCGCTGCATGTGCTGCAAAGCTTGTTGTAGAGCAGCAGTGGCCGGTAGCTCTTGCATGGCTGGTAGCTATTGCCATCGGACTTGGAGTTGGTGTTTTTTCCGGATTCTTTATTGCATATCTGGACATCCCTCCGTTTGTAGTAACTCTGGCTACAATGCTTATGGGCCGTGGTCTTACATATACGCTTTTAAAATCTCTTACTGTAGGTCCTCTTCCGCAGGATTATGCATTTATCGGAACAGGATTCCTTCCAACTATCAAGATCGACTTTGCAGGAGGAACGCTGGACTTGGTATGTGTGGGTGTGGCCGCTGTTGTTACCGTGTGTCTTATTCTTACTGAGCTGAACACGATTAAAACAAATAACAAATATGGATTTGCCAATATTGTTCCATGGCAGATGGCAGTAAAAGATGTTGTGATCCTTCTGATCGTATGGTTCTTTTTTATAAAACTGGGACAGTATAACGGTATTCCGATTCAGCTGATCGTTCTTGGTGTTGTAGTTGCAGTATATCATTTTATTACAAGCAGAACTGTTGCGGGCCGTCAGATTTATGCAATGGGAGGAAACGCAAAGGCGGCAAGACTTTCCGGTATCAACACAAGACATGTATTTTTCTGGGTATATGTAAATATGGGCGTTCTTGCAGCTCTTGCAGGTATCGTATTATCCGCACGTCAGGGCGGCGCAAACCCGAAAATGGGCGATGGTATTGAAATGGATGCGATTGCTTCCTGTTATATCGGCGGCGCTGCTGCATCCGGCGGAGTTGGTACGATCATCGGCGCTGTTGTCGGTGCTCTGGTAATGGGTGTTTTGAACAACGGTATGTCCATGTGCGGTATGTCAACAGACCTTCAGAAGGTTGTAAAAGGTGCGGTACTTCTGGGAGCAGTTGTACTTGACGTAACAACAAAGAAGAAAAAGAATTAATCTGGTATAAAATATGGGTATTGCTAAGTACCGTCAGGTGACGGAATGGATTCAAAACAGAATAGCAACCGGAGAGCTGAACCGGGGAGATCAGATCGAATCAGAAAATGATATCAGCCGTACGTTTGGTATTAGCCGTCAGACGGTACGCCATGCACTTGGCCTTCTGGAGCAGCAGGGGATACTGACACGTATCCAGGGAAGCGGAACCTTTGTGCGGGATGAACAGGCAGAGCAGGAAGAAAAGAAGATGCTGTCTCATACAGTGGATATTCTGACCACCTATGTGGATGGATATATTTTTCCCAGAATCCTGCAGCCGATGGTAGAACGACTGGAAAAGGAAGGCTACAGTGCGCGCATTATGTTTACGGGCAACCGTATTGAAACAGAGCGGAGACTTCTGGAACGAATGCTGGATGAGGGAAGCCGTGATCCGCTGATCGCAGAACCGGTTATGAGCGGTCTTCCCAATCCGAACCTGAAGTTTTATCGAAGACTTTTGGCAAGAGGAATTCCAATTCTGTTTTTCAACAGTTTCTATGAAAATCTGGATATTCCTCATATCAGTATGAATGATGTACAGGCAGGCAGAGCTGCAACAGAGTATCTGATTGAAAATGGTCACACCAGGATCGGAGGAATTTTTAAAACAGACGACGGTCAGGGAAGAAGACGTTATCTCGGCTATCTGAAAGCGCTGGGCCATGCAGGGATTGAAGTGGAGGAAAGCAGAGTGACGTGGATCGATACACTGGAAATGAAAGATTTTTCCAGGATCATGGAAAAACTGAAATACCGGCTTTCCGGATGTACGGCCTGCGTCTGCTACAATGATGAAGTAGCGCATGAACTGACAAGATGCCTTTTAAAAACAGGAAAAAAAATCCCGGAGGATATTTCCATAATCGGTATTGATAATTCCGAACTGGCAAAACTGAATCCGGTTCCCCTGACAAGTATAGGTCATCCCATGGAAGAACTGGGAAGCCGTGCGGCAGAGGCTATTCTTCGGCTGATAAAAGAGCCGGGATGTGATGTAACATATGAGTTTCCTGTTTCTCTGAAAGAGCGGCGGTCTGTTTGCCGGTGTGCGGAACAGTAATCAAATATAAGGAGAACATGACCATGAAAACACAAAAAAATTATAAATTCTGGTTTGCCACAGGCTCTCAGGATCTTTATGGGGATGAATGTCTGAAAAAGGTGGCAGAGCATTCCAGAATTATTGTAGAAAAATTAAATGAATCAGGCATTCTTCCCTATGAAGTAGTATGGAAACCTACCATGATCACAAACGAAGTGATCCGCCGTACTTTTAATGAGGCAAACGCAGATGAAGAGTGTGCGGGCGTGATCACCTGGATGCATACCTTTTCTCCGGCAAAGTCCTGGATATTGGGTCTTCAGGAATACAGAAAGCCTCTTCTTCATTTACATACACAGTTTAATGAAGAAATTCCGTATGATACCATTGACATGGACTTTATGAACGAAAATCAGTCCGCTCATGGTGACCGCGAGTTTGGTCATATTGTTACCAGAATGGGAATTGAGCGGAAAATTATAGTAGGACACTGGAATGACAGCAGAGTACAGGAACGCATTGCTTCATGGATGCGGACGGCAGTAGGCATTATGGAAAGCAGCCATATCCGTGTTATGAGAATCGCAGATAACATGAGAAATGTTGCGGTAACAGAAGGCGATAAGGTTGAAGCTCAGATTAAATTCGGATGGGAGATCGACGCCTATCCAGTTAATGAAATTGCCGAGGCGGTAAATGCTGTCTCCAGGGCAGATACGGATGTTCTGGTAGAAGAATACTATGATAAGTACCGTATCATCACAGAGGGAAGAGACGAAAAGGAATTCCGGAAACATGTGGCAGTACAGGCGCAGATCGAGCTTGGATTTGAGCGATTCCTGGAAGAAAAGAACTATCAGGCTATTGTTACGCACTTTGGAGATCTGGGATGCCTGCAGCAGCTTCCCGGCCTTGCAATCCAGCGTCTGATGGAAAAAGGCTATGGATTTGGTGCAGAGGGAGACTGGAAAACCGCTGCCATGGTCCGTCTGATGAAGATCATGACTCAGAACGTTCCTGATGCGAAAGGAACCTCCTTTATGGAAGACTATACGTATAACCTTGTTCCGGGAAAAGAAGGAATTTTACAGTCACATATGCTGGAAGTCTGCCCTACCATTGCAGAGGGACCTGTCAGCATCCGCGTGAAACCTCTTTCCATGGGAGACCGTGAGGATCCGGCGCGGCTGGTGTTTGAAGCAAAGGAAGGCCCGGCTATTGCAACCTCTCTTGTGGATCTGGGAAATCGCTTCCGACTTATTATTAATGAAGTGGATTGCAAACATACAGAAAAATCCATGCCAGAACTTCCGGTGGCATCTGCATTCTGGACTCCGAGACCGGATCTTACCACAGGCGCGGAAGCGTGGATTCTGGCAGGCGGCGCTCATCATACGGCATTTTCTTATGATCTTACTGCCGAACAGATGGGAGACTGGGCAAATGCAATGGGAATTGAAGCTGTATATATTGATAACGATACAACGATCCGCAGCTTTAAAAATGAACTGAAATGGAATTCTGTTTATTACAGATAAAAATCAATAATAAAAATCAGAGGAAAGCTCCTGGTGTGCAGATCACACCGGGAGCTTTTTCTGGTTCTATATGTCGGAGTAACGGTCGTCAGCAAAGAGAGTGTTTGGTTACAGGGCTGTTTCCGAAATATAGTTGAATGAAGTTTCAGATTATGATAATTGTTAGATGAGAAAAGCGGAATAAAAGTTCTGTGTTTTATCCGGAAATTTTTAGTAGATACTATTGACAAAACTATATTATATGATATATAGTATTATTAACAAAACAATATTGATGGTTGATATAATATTATACAGAAATCAAAAAAGGAGTGAGCCCATGGTATTTAATACAGGCGCAGCCCTTCTGGATGCCATTGTTCTGGCTATTGTATCAAAGGAACAGGACGGAACCTATGGGTATAAGATTACTCAGGACGTACGCAGTGTTCTGGATGTTTCGGAATCCACACTTTATCCGGTGCTGAGACGGCTGCAAAAGGATGAATGTCTGGAAACCTATGATATGGCATATGAAGGAAGAAACCGCAGATACTATAAACTGACGGAAAAAGGGTCTGCACAGCTGAATTTATATAAAGTGGAATGGAAAAACTATTCTTCAAAAATATCCAGACTGTTTGAGGGGGGAATTGATTTATGAACAGAAAAGAATTTATGAACCAGCTGGAAAAGCTCCTCTCTGATATTTCAGAGGATGAGAGAAGAGAAGCTCTTGATTATTATGAAAGTTATTTTGATGAGGCCGGAGAAGCAGAGGAAGCATCTGTGATACAGAAGCTTGGAAGTCCCGGGAAGGTGGCTGCTATTATTAAGGCAGATCTGAAAGAGAACAGCAGCTCCGCCGGAACATACACAGAAAAAGGATACTATGATGAAAGAACAGAAGAGCCGGGACAGGTTCCGGGAGAGCGGACAGCCGGCAGAAAAGACAGAGGTTACCGCTCCAGGGAGAAACGGGGCAGTGGGATGATGATTCTGGTACTGATTCTTCTGGTGTTCCTTTCACCGTTTCTGTCAGGAGCCATAGGAGGTGTGGTCGGATTTATTGTAACCATTATCCTTTTACCCTTTATCCTGGCATTTGGAATTGGTGCCGGAGTAATCGGACTGCTGGTTGGCGGAATCGTTACAGTGTTTGCCGGAATCGGACTTTGCTTCAGCGCAGCGCCGGTTGGAATTTTTACTGTCGGACTCGGAAGCATTGTTACAGCCATAGGACTTGTGGGACTGGTTTTTATTGTCTGGGTGCTCAGCAGACTTTTGCCCAGACTGTTGAATAAGTTTACAGATTTTTGCAGCGGATTGATCCACAGAGAAAAAGGAGGTAATCAGGTATGAGAAAATTTTCAAAAATTGTTTTAGGCGCGGCAGCAGTTCTTGGAGTTGCGGGATTAGGACTTACCGCAGGCGGAGTTGCCATGGGAGCAACCATGGACGATATGAGATATGAGGGCAGTTCTGTTCAGAAGGTTGTGAATCGTATGGTAAGAGTTGCGGAAAGCATGAATGACCATGACGACTGGGACGATGATGACTGGGACGACCATGATGATTGGGATGATGACGACTGGGAAATTGAAAAGATAGATCCCGTAGGAAAAGACGGAACATACGAGCTTGAAAATATTTCTTCCATGGACATTGAACTTAATTATGATGAGCTGATCCTGCAGGAATATGACGGTAAAAATGTAAAAGTCAGTATTTCAGGAGACGACACAGATCATGTAAAGGTCAGCACAGAAGGCACAGAGCTGAAAATTGAAAGCAAAGGAAAAACAAAGCCGGAAGAAAGACAGGTAGTTGTTCTCTATCCGGCAGGAATGGAATTCGCAGAGGTGAACATTGACGTGGAGGAAGGAACAGCAACTCTGGACGATGATCTGAACACACGGGAATTCAGTGTATCGGTAGGTGCAGGAACCCTGGAAAACTATGGAGCGATTACAGCCAGAGAAGCAAATGTTGAGGTTGGAGTAGGAACATTGTCTCTTACAGATCTTGATGCGGAATACATTGAGGCAGAATGTGGAATCGGAACTATGGAGCTTGAAGCAGCAGGCAAAAAAACAGATTATAATTACCGGCTTTCCTGTGGTGCGGGAACACTCAGTCTGGAAGACGAGGAATTTGCCGGTCTGGGCGGAAGCAAAATAGTAGATAATGATGGCGCTGCCCGCAAAATGCAGCTGGAGTGCGGTATGGGAACCCTGGAAGTAAGCTTTACTGAATGATTTCCGGGACAGAGCCTGTAAAACGACAATCAGTTTTCAGTGGGTCCGGTATGCAGGAACCCACAGAAAGGAAGTAAAAATATGAGCAACAAACGTCTTTATAAATCTTCAGTAAACTGTATGCTCTGCGGAGTCTGCGGCGGCATTGCAGAATATTTTGACATTGATCCCACCCTGGTGCGTCTTGCATGGGTAATCCTTACCTGTTTCGGCGGCGCGGGAATCTGGGCATATATCATAGCTGCAATTATTATTCCGAGAGGATAAATAATAGAGAAAAATCCTGTCAGTCTGAACCAACCCTGTAAATCCAATTTGGGGAACGGAGCAGTCTGGCAGGATTTTTTATATGAAAGAACGTGTAATTGTTATTGTGAAGAATGTAAATCATAAGGAAATATTGCTTGTACGAAGAAAGATAAATTGATATGATAATAAAAAAGCTGATTAAGTGTGAAAGGGGAGAAAAATATGGCAGAATTAAAAGAAGACTACAGAAAAGAAGAAAGAATAAACGGGATAGTTTATGATATGTCTCCCTCTGCAGACTATCGCCATGGAATTGTAAACAGCAATATTCATGCAATACTGAAGCAGCATCTGAAAAACAGTTTATGTCTTTCTTTTATGGAAAATCTGGATTACAGATACCAGCCTGAAAAAAATAATGATTACGTAATCCCGGATGTTATGCTTATCTGTGACAGAAAACACCTGAAAGGAGGAGCCTACACAGGAGTACCCCGTTTTATTGCGGAAACCCTAAGTCCGGCTACAGCCCTGAAAGACAAAACAGTGAAAAAAGAAATTTATCAGGCAGCAGGAGTTTCGGAATACTGGATTGTATCCCCAAAAGAAAGGGCAGTAGAGATTTATTATCTGGAACAGGACAATTATATTCTGAAATACAGTTATATTTTGCAGGATGATCCAGAAGATATATATTATAATGCAGACACTGTGATCTATCTGAGAGAGTTTCCTAATATCACCATGAAACTGGAAGAGATATTTGAGAATATTGAAGTATAACCTTTCCTGAAAGTGTCAATACTCCTGATGAATACAGATAAGGAGTGTGAGAACATTGAATAAAGATAAGGAAGTGGAAAGCTATCTGAAGGGAGAACTTCCTGAAGAGGAAAAGCTGAAATATGAGATCGCCGGAGAACTGGGACTTCTGGACCAGGTGCTGGAAAATGGATGGAAAAGCCTTTCGGCAAAGGAAACCGGGCGGATTGGCGGACTGATGACCCGCAGAAAAAAACAAGAAAAATAAGAAAGCAGAAAGCAGCTGTTCACAGGTAATTACCGGAAACGCGGTGAACAGAAGCAGTAAAGAGGATTCCTGGGAAGAGGGAGTCCTTTTTTTCATTGTAAGTAAGTCTGTTCTGTGATATTCTGAAAACAGAAAAATGTAAAAATATAAGACGATAAACAGAAGAATTTTCGGACAGGAGAAGATAAAGAAAGCAGTATGGAAATCAAAGAAGTGGAGAGAAATAAAAAGCAGTATCTTTCTCTTTTGTTGCTGGCGGATGAGCAGGAAAATATGGTGGATCGTTATCTGGAACATGGAACGATGTATGTGCTGGATGATAAGGGGATAAAGGCGGAATGTGTGGTTACAGATGAGGGGAATGGAATTCTTGAGATCAAAAATATAGCCACTGATCCGGACAGTCAGAGAAGGGGATATGGCAAAGCTCTGATTGATTTTATTAGCAGCAAATATCAGGGGAAATATTCTGTTTTGCAGGCAGGAACAGGAGACAGTCCTTTAACGGTTCCGTTTTATGAAAAGTGCGGATTTTCACGTTCTCATGTGGTGGAAAATTTTTTTACTGATAATTATGACCATCCAATTTATGAAGCGGGTATTCAGTTAAAGGACATGGTATATTTGAGAAAGAAGCTGGTGTAACGAATATTAAGCTTCTGCCATATTGGCGTAGAACCATTGCTCCAAATGCAGGTTGATATAATGGTTATTGTTATTTAGTACTTGGTGTATCAGAATGATTTTTGCAGCAGAAAAGGGGAAAAAATGAACGAAATTATTGAAAGCTTGTACAAACGAAAATCCATGAGGGTTTATGAGGAAAGAACGATTCCTGAGGAAATGAAGAGAATAATTCTGGAGGCTGCTGCACAGGCTCCCAGTGCAGGATGTCAGCAGCTTTATACAATTCTGGATATTACGGATAAAGAGTTAAAGGTAGCATTATCAGAGACCTGTGATAATCAGCCGTTTATTGCAAAAGCGCCAATGGTTCTGGTATTTTGTGCGGACTGTAAAAAATGGTATGACACATATCTGGAAGCCGGGTGTACACCCCGAAAACCTGGAGCCGGGGATCTTATGCTGGCAGTAACAGATGCGGCGATTGCAGCGCAAAATGCAGTTGTGGCGGCGGAAAGCTTTGGTATTGGTTCCTGCTATATAGGTGATATTATGGAAAACTGTGAGGAACAGCGCAGACTTCTGAAGCTTCCGGAATATGTTTTTCCGGCTGTGATGCTGGTGTTTGGATGGCCAACAGAGCAGCAGAAACACAGACCAAAACCAGTACGGTTTGAACAGAAGCACATTGTACATGAAAATACATACCGCAGTATGGACGGAGAAGAACTTCGAAATATGTTTGAAGGCCGCTGCGGACAGAAAAGCTTTGAGGACTGGACTGCAGCTTTTTGCGGCCGTAAATATAATTCTGATTTTTCAAAAGAAATGACCCGGTCAGTGGAAGAATATCTGAAACAGTTTCTTAGGAAGGATTGTGATGTATAGAAAGGAAAAAATCAGATGGATGAACTGAAATTGAGAGAAATATGGAAAAAGGAAGAGGAAGCTGCCCATATTCATGGATGGGATTTTTCTCATATTAATGGGCGATATGAGGAAGAGAATGATCTGCCATGGGATTATGAAAAAATTATAAAATCATATCTGAAGGATTCTTTTAATCTTTTAGATTATGATACAGGGGGAGGCGAATTTTTACTGTCATTGGGACATCCCTGTAATAATACGTCAGCAACAGAGGGATATAAACCTAATGTACAGATATGTCAGGAAAAACTTCTTCCTTTGGGGATCCAGTTTAAGGAGTGCGGTGATCCTGCTAATATTCCTTTTGAGGATCAAAACTTTGACATGATTATTAACCGACATGGGGATTTTAATGTACAGGAAACATATCGTCTTTTAAAGAACAAAGGAATGTTTATTACAGAACAGGTTGGAGGAGACAATGACAGAGATTTAGTAGAAATGGTTCTGCCTGGAACTCAGCCACCTTTTCCGCATATGAATCTGAAAGAGCAGAAAAAAATATTTGAGGAGGCTGGGTTCCGTATTATATGTGCAAAAGAAGCGTATAGACCAATTTTATTTTATGATGTTGGTGCTTTTGTGTGGTTTGCGCGCATTATTCAGTGGGAATTTCCTGGTTTTTCAGTAGAACGCTGCTTTGAAAAATTAGTTGAAATGCAGAAAATATTGGAAAAGAATGGAAAAATTCAGGGGACAATCCACCGTTATCTGATTGTGGCAGAAAAACAGTTAAGTGACAGCAGAAACCAACAGGAAAGAAAATTATGAAATTTGAACCAGTACAGAAAAAAGACAAATTAAACAGGATAGTTATTTTACGTAGTGCAGATGCAGAGGACGGGGAGGCGTTGCTTCGGTATATGAAGGTTATCGCAGAAGAAACGCCTTTTCTCATCCGGGAGCCGGATGAGGTGAAGCTTACTCTGGAACAGGAAAAAAGTTTTATTCAGAGCAGAAAATCAATAAGAGACAAAACCTGACAGAAAGTGAGACTTTATCATGAAACAGAAAATAAATTATACGGAGCTGCTGAAAGAAATTGTTATTCTTACAGGAGCTATGGCAGTAATCTCAGCAGCAGTTTACTTTTTTCTGGTGCCAAGCAAAACATCAGTAAGCAGCATCTCCGGACTGGGAATTATACTGTCCAACTTTGTACCGCTGCCTCTTTCCACAATTACCATGATTATGAATGTGATGCTTCTGATTATTGGTTTTCTGACCTGTGGAAAAGAATTTGGAGTAAAAACCATATATACAAGCATTATGCTTCCTGTTTTTCTGGGAGTATATGAAAAAGCTTTTCCGGCTTATCAGTCCATGACCGGAAGCCAGGAGTTGGATGTAGTCTGCTACATTCTGGCTGCGAGCGCAGGCTGCAGTATTCTTTTTAACCGGAATGCATCCTCCGGGGGACTGGATATTGTGGCAAAGATTATGAATAAATATCTGCATATGGAGCTTGGAAAGGCCATATCGCTTTCCGGGATGTGCATAGCTCTTTCTGCAGCGCTTGTGTATGATAAAAAGTCTGTTGTTCTCAGCGTTCTTGGTACCTATTTTAACGGACTTCTTCTGGATCACTTTATTTTTGGACAGAATATCAAGCGGAGAGTGTGCATTATTACAAAACATGAAAAGGAACTCAGAGATTTTATTCTTCATAATCTGCACAGCGGGGCAACGATTTACGAGGCTGTGGGCGCTTATAATATGGAAAAACGAAATGAAATTATCACAATTGTGGATAAAGGTGAGTACCAGAAGCTTATGGATTATATGAATCATAAAGATCCGGAGGCGTTTATTACAGTGTATACGGTGTCAGATCTCAGATATCGCCCGAAGGTGTAAAACAGATGTTGTGAGAGGAACAGGGAGAGATTATGAAAAATTATGTGGTAGAAAGTTATGAGAAGTACAGAGAGGAGGACAGACTTACAACGAATAATGCAAGAAAAATAGAGTTTTTAAATACAGTCAGGATTTTGGAGGAACATATAAAGGAAAACAGTAAAATACTTGACTGTGCTGCCGGAACAGGGATATATGCATTTCATTTTGCAGAAAATAACCATAGTGTAACTGCTACAGATATTACGCCAAGGCACGTTGCAGTTATGAATGAAAAACTGATTAATAAAAAGTATGATATGAAAACAGCAGTTCTCGACGCAGTCGATTTGTCTGCTTTTGATGATGAGTCTTTTGATGTTGTATTAAATATGGGACCGTTATATCATCTGGTAGAAAAAGAAAAAAGAGAGCAGTGCATGAACGAATGTGTCAGAGTGCTAAAAAGAAAAGGTATTCTTGCAACGGCATATATTCCGAGGTTTTTTATTTTCCAATATATTGCCATGAGTGATCCAAAATATCTGGATCTTCAACTGGCAAAGCAGCTGACAGAAACAGGTGTTTTGAAACATTCTGATGAAAAATGCTTTTGGACAGACACATATTATTCATCTAAGGAAGAGATGGAAATATTATACAGTCAAAAGAATTTAAAAATTGTAGATCATTTTGCCCAGGATGGTCTTGCTCCCCTTCTGGATGAAAAGGTAGATCAGTGGAATGAAGAAGAATTTCAGATCTGGTGTCAGTATCATTATAGCGTATGTCGTGAGGAATCCATACTTGGAGCAAGTAACCACGTGATTATTATAGGTGAGAAACAATAATATATGAAAATAAGATTCATATGAAGAATCTTCTGGGAAGGCTTAAGCTATTTTTAATTGGGAAGAAAGGAGAACCCCATGTGTCTGATTTGTGACAGAATAAAAATGATAAAAGAAGACAGGAACCCGTACTTTGTAAAAGAACTGAAAACAGGATATGTTGTAATCGGTGATCATCAACATTTTAAAGGGTATACGTTATTTTTATGCAAGGAGCATAGAACAGAGCTATTTCAACTGGAAGACAAAGTAAAGATGCAGTTTTTAGAAGAAATGTCTCTGGTTGCGGAGGCGGTTTCTAGTGCTTTTGGAGCGGAAAAAATGAATTATGAGCTGTTGGGAAATGGTGATACACACCTTCACTGGCATTTGTTTCCGCGAATAGCCGGAGATCTGGAGCAGTATGGAAGCAACGGAAAAGGACCAGTATGGTGGTATCCTATGGAAAAAATGTACAGTGAGGAAAATCGTCCTTCAGAGCAGGAATTAGAGGAAATGAAACAAAAACTGAGGGAAGAGCTGGATAAGAAAGAAATATGAACATTCATACTGTTTATTTCTCAGGTCCAGGCGATTAGGTTATTAAATATCGTGGTATAATATAATACATAGTTTAATAAGGTGGTTGTATAAAGAAAAATAAATACAAAATGTATTTGTTTTTCTTTTTTGTTGTGATATATTAGAATCACAGAGGAGGTACAGGGAAATGAAGGACATATATTTGCTTAATTATTCTGTTAAGGGAATAAAGACGTTGGACCAGTTGATTACGTTATCTTTTTATAAAAAAACAATTTCTAAAAATCCTGATACACAGGATTATAATGTCAAAGGAATTTACGGTATGAATGGTTCGGGTAAATCAGCGATTATTACCTCCGTAGATATTTTGAGGAATCTTCTGATTAATCCAGGATATTTGAACAATCCTATTGTGCAGGGAAATTTAGGGGAAATAATCAATAAGAAAACAGAAGAACTGTTTATAGGAGCAGAGTATCTGGTAAATTTAAAGGATCTGTTTATGATTTTTCGATATGAGATCAAGCTGTTAAAGGATAAAAACGGGAAATATGTAATAGATCATGAATGTTTGACCTCAAAAAAAGCGCTTTCTAAAAATGATTTTATGGAAACAGTTTTTGAAGTGAAAGATGGGGAATTTGTTTCCATTGGGGAAAATGAAAACGACATGTTTGCCCGGATGCTGCGGCAAAAGACAACCAACCTGTTGATAAACGCATCTATGTGTGCTTTGTTTTATGATAAAATTGTTATTTCAGAAAAGGAAATACATAGAAACGATTTATTTAAAAGTTTACTTGCATTATTGATATTTGGAAAAAAAATACATGTATATTTAGATCAGTCAGATGATCACAGAGATTATCACAGAGATTATCTGATGCAAAGATCATGTGGATATTCAGAAGAATTGGAAAGCAGTAACGTAGGTAAAGATTCTCTGTTCAGCCATTTTCTGGAGATGGATGGAGAATGCCTTAATGTTATTGCAGTGACCAAAAACGTTGTATTGAAATCCATGTACGGAGATTTTCAAAGATCAGTAGATAGCTTGTATGAGTTTCTTCGCATTTTTAAATCAGATTTACAGGGCATTGAAATAGATAAAAAGGAATACCATGACGCATTCATATGTAGTTTGATTATGGTATATGATTCGTACAGAATACATGCGGAATTTGAAAGTACGGGCATCAAAAAGCTTATTAAACTATTTGCATATATCAAGGAAATGGTGCAAGGCGGGATTGTTTTTATTGACGAATTTGATTCGAATCTTCACGATGTATACTTATGCGCATTGCTGGAATATCTGATGCAGTATGGAGCAGGACAGCTTTGTTTTACCACCCATAATGTAGGTCCTATGGACATTTTAAAGCAGCATAAAAAATCTATTGATTTTTTGTCTGTGGATCATAAAGTTTATTCCTGGACAACAAATGGTAATTATTCACCTTCCAGGCTTTACAGAAATGGCATGATTGAGGGATCGCCATTTAATGTAGATTCCATTGATTTTATAGGTGCTTTTGGATATAGTGAGGAGGATGAATAATGGGACTCCAACTGATTTTTGCTGTTGAGGCAGATAAAAAAAGTAAATCAGACTGGATTTATATGAAAGATACTATAGATTATTTCTACTGCTATGATCAGGCTCAGTTTAAATTTAGTCCGGTGTATATGAATGGAAGAGGGAAATACAAAAATAAAGAAAAAGAAATTTTAAAACTGATTTCTCAGTATGCCTCCACATCTAAGAAAAATAAATCTAAAGTTATTTACTGTTTTGACTGTGATGATTATGATATGAAACAGGAGGATGCAGATTTTTTGTCAGAGGCAAGGCAGTATTGCAGAGAGAAGGACTATGAGTTTGTCTGGTTTTGTAAAGATGTGGAATGTGCGTACTTAGGCAAAAAGGTTGACGCAGGGCAAAAAAGTAAAGAGGCCGGATAGTTTAAGGCAAAGAAATTAATTCGAAATGTTAATCCGGATAAGTTATCTGTGAATACATATCGAATGAATACCAGTAATGTTATGAGAATCCTTGACAGATATCTGACACGAAGATAGCTTCCAATTTTTTACATACAGAGTATTGTGCACATTCGGATCAATATTTTGTGGAAAACAGTAAAAGATTGGAGCCAGAAGCAGGAATTAGAGGAAATGAAGCAAAAACTGAGAGAAGAACTGGATAAGAAACTGAGCTGAACTTACAATGGAGGTACGGTTTATGAACACACACAGATTATCAGATCAGCAGGCTTCCGAACTGATCGGAGAAGCTTTTTTATCACAAAAGCGGGCGTATGCGCCCTATTCGCATTTTCAGGTAGGGGCGGCGCTTTTGTGCGCAGATGGAAGCATTTACGGAGGCTGCAACATTGAAAATGCATCCTACGGAGCCTGCAACTGTGCGGAGCGGACAGCCCTGTTCCGGGCAGTTTATGATGGGAAAAAAGAATTTTGCGCCATTGCAATTGTTGGAAAGCCGCAGGAGAAAGAGGAATTTGACTTTTGTGCGCCCTGTGGGATCTGCCGGCAGGTAATGGCAGAATTTTGCAATCCGGACACCTTTCAGGTGATCGTGGCAAAAAGTACAGAGGATTATAGAATATATCTTCTGAAAGAACTGCTTCCTCTGAGCTTTACCGGAAGCAGCCTGAGCAGATAATGCAGCTTTTACCGGAAGACAAAGCACCTTCGATGATGGCGTTTTGCCCTGTATATCTTGAAATGTTGGCATATACATGCCCAAGCACCCCACGGGACAGTGCAGTGTGAACAATAGCAGTTTATACATTTTTTATATCTTTCTGGACCTCTGTTGATTGAAGAAATATTTTAAAATTGTTATACTGAATGTAAACAAAAAAGAAATCTCTCAGGCAGGGGTTTCTTTTTTATCATACAACAGAAAGCAGGCGATGAGAATGGAGCGTCAGGATCATGCATATGTAAAGCTTGAAAATGTGTCAAAGGTTTATGGCTCCGGGGAAGTAAAGATCGTGGCAGTGGATCACATCAGTTTTGAGATCAACAAGGGTGAGTTTGTGGTGGTTGTAGGCCCAAGCGGCGCAGGAAAAACTACTGTGCTGAACATTCTGGGCGGTATGGATAAGGCAACCTCCGGACATGTGCTGGTAGACGGTGTGGATATTGCAAAATATTCCAGCAGACAGCTTACCGGGTATCGGAGAGAGGATATTGGTTTTGTATTTCAGTTTTATAATCTGGTGCCCAATCTTACAGCTCTGGAAAATGTAGAACTGGCTCTTCAGATCTGTAAAGAGCCGCTGGATGCGGCAGCAGTTCTGGAAGATGTGGGGCTGAAGGACAGACTGGGGAATTTTCCTGCGCAGCTTTCAGGAGGCGAGCAGCAGAGAGTGTCGATAGCCAGGGCTTTTGCCAAGAATCCGAAGCTTCTTCTCTGTGACGAGCCTACAGGCGCGCTGGATTATCAGACCGGAAAAGCAATCCTGAAGCTTTTGCAGGATATGTGCCGGGAAAGAGGAATGACAGTAATTGTGATTACTCATAACTCTGCCCTTACTCCTATGGCGGACAGGGTGATCAAGATCAAAAACGGAAAAGTATCTTCTATGGTTCAGAATGATGCTCCTACTCCGGTAGAAGAAATCGAATGGTAGGTGAGCGCGATGAAGAAGGCACTGCATAAAGATTTCTGGGTGGAAATAAGAAAAACAAAGGCGCGTTTTATTTCTATTTTCTGTATTGTTGCCCTTGGAGTTGCGTTTTTTTCAGGAATCCAGGCAAGCTCCCCTGATATGAGGCTTTCCGGGGATGCTTATTATACAGAGAGCAAAATGATGGATCTGAAGGTGATGGGCACTCTGGGACTGACGGAGGAGGATGTAGAGGCTGTCCGCAAAGTTGAAGGAGTAGAATGGGCTGAGGGAGCCTGGTCAACAGACGTGCTGTGCGGGGAGGCTGAGGCTCAGAAGGTTCTCCATGTGGAGGCTGTCAACGAGGATGTAAACACTCTTACAGTAACAGAGGGACAGCTTCCGGAAAAAAGCGGAGAATGTTTTCTGGATGTGGAATTTGCAGAAGCGCAGGGATATCAGATCGGAGATCAGATTGAGTTAAGAGAGGATACAGAGGAGCCTTTTCTGAAAAAGAAAACATATACCGTCACTGGACTTGGCAGATCCCCTCTTTACATATCCTTTAACAGAGGAAATACAACACTTGGTTCCGGCGAGGTAAACGGATTTGCCTATGTGCTGCCTGAGGATTTTGATCAGGAGGTTTTTACCCAGATCTATATCAGAGCTCACGGTGTGGATCAGGTGACCAGCTACACAGACGCCTATGACCGGCTTATTGAGAAGCTTCAGGACAAGGTGGAGGGAATTCAGGAGGACCGCTGTCAGATCAGGTATGAGGATGTGATGACTGAGGCGGAAAAAGAGCTTGCAGATGCAGAGAAGGAGCTTTCAGACGGTAAAAAGGAAGCGGAGGAAGAGCTTGCAGACGCCCGGAAAGAGCTGGAAGACGGTGAAAAAGAGTATTCGGACGGCAAAAAGGAATACGAGGACGGTAAAAAACAGCTTTCAGACGGGGAAAAGGAAATTTCCGACGGCAAAGAGCAGCTTGCCTCTGCAAAGGAGACTCTGGCAGAGGGGAGAGACCAGCTTGCAGCAGCCAGGCAGCAGGCCGCAGACGGCTGGAGTCAGCTAAATGAAGCTCAGGATAAGCTGTCAGATGGCTGGAGTCAGTATAACAGCGGTAAAAAACAGCTTCAGGAGGGACGCAGCCAGTTAAATCAGGAAAAGAAGCAGCTTGCAGACGGACAACAGAAAATAGAGGAGAGCAAAGCTGCTCTGGATGAAAAGCAGGATCAGCTGGATACCGGTCTTGCTCAGGCCGAAAAGGGAATTCAGGCTGTTGAAGGTCAGATTGCGCAGCTTCAGGATCAGATTTCTCAGCTTGAAGAAGGAATCCGTCAGGCGGAAGAGGCAGAGGCGCAGATTCAGGCGCTGACACAGGCTCTGGAAGCAGCTCAGCGTACTGCGGCAGAAAAACAGGCCGCTTTTGATGCGGCTCAGTCAGCGGTCAGTGAAGCGCAGGCCGGTTTTGACACAGCCCAGGCGGCTCTGGAAGAGGCTGTCCGAAGATTTGAAGCCGGAGAGATTACAGAAGAAGAACTTGCTTCCTATCAGACAGCAGTGGAAACAGCAAGAGGAAATCTGGAAGCAGCTCAGGGAAATCTGGAAACAGCCCGCGGGGAACTGAATGCAGCCAATGGAGCTGTCTCTCAGGCACAGGTAGTGTTGGATACCTGTACAGCGGCAGCAGCAAAGAAGCCGGAGCTGGAAGCCGGTCTTGCGGCTGCTAGGAACGGACTTGCTCAGGCAGAGGAAAAAAAGGCAGAGCTGGTTCAGACAGTTGAGACTTTAAAAGAAGGCCAGAAAGCCATCGATGCCGGCAGGGAAACGCTGAAACAGGAAGAGGCGAAGCTGGAGCCTGCAAAAAAACAGATTGCCGCAAACGAAAAGAAGCTGACCGCAAATGAAAAGAAGCTTCAGGAAAGTCTGGCAGTTTTAAACAGCGGTCAGGCGGAAATAGACGCAAACAGACAAAAGCTGAACTCTGCTCAGGGAGAAATCGAAGCAAACGAGCAGAAGCTGAATTCCGGTGAGCAGGAGATTGAGACCAGCCAGCAGAAAATAACAGATGGAGAGGCTGAACTCAGAGAGAACAGACAGAAGCTTGCAGATGCAGAAAAGGATTTAAAAGAAGCGGAGCAAAAGCTGAAAGATGGCTGGAAGGAATACGAGGACGGCAAAAAAGAGGCAGAGGATGAAATTGCGGAAGGCGAGCAGAAGATAGAAGACGCCAGAAAGGAAATTTCAGAGATCGAAGAACCTGAATGGATCATCACAGACCGAAATGATCTTCCGGAATATTCTGATTATGGGGATAATGCAGACAGGATCAAAAGTATAGGAGAAGTTTTCCCTGTGATCTTTTTCCTTGTGGCAGCCCTGATCAGTCTTACTACCATGACACGAATGGTAGAGGAACAGAGGACTCAGATCGGAACGCTGAAGGCCCTGGGCTACGGGAAGTTTTCTATTGCGTCCAAATATCTGAACTATGCGTTTCTTGCCACAGTAGGAGGAAGCGCTGCAGGTGTTCTTATCGGTGAAAAAATTCTTCCATATATAATCATCAAAGCCTATGGAATTATGTACCACAATGTAGAAGACAGCCTTCAGATTCATTATGAGCTGAAATTTGCTCTGACGGCTTCAGTTGCTGCAATTGTCTGTACAGTTGGCGCTACTGTTATTTCCTGTTATCGGGTACTTTCTGAGACACCGGCTTCTCTTATGCGTCCGCCGGCGCCAAAAGAGGGCAAAAGAGTTCTGGTAGAAAAAATCACGATTTTGTGGAAACATCTGAATTTTACCTGGAAGTCAAGCCTCAGAAACCTTTTCCGCTACAAAAAGCGTCTGTTTATGACAATATTCGGTATTTCCGGAAGCATGGCGCTGATGCTGGTAGGCTTTGGCATCCGGGATTCTATTTCAGATATTGTGGTGAAACAGTATTCTGAGCTTCAGCACTATGACGGAACTATTATTACGGATGAGGACGCTTCTGATGAAGACAGAGAGAAGCTGATGGAATATCTGGACAAAAATGAAAAACTGGAACGGTTTACAAACATTCAGTTCAGTAAGATTACAGCTCCCAACGGGAAATCCAATATCAGTGTTTATCTCTATGTACCGGAAAATATGGAAACCTTCCGGGAGGATGTGACACTGAGAAACCGTCTTACAGGAGAGGTCTATGAGCTGACTGACGAGGGCGCGGTGATCAGCGAAAAGACTGCAAAGCTTCTGAATCTTCAGGTAGGAGATACCATTACCCTGGAGCGGGAAAATAAGGAGTTTCATGCAAAAGTGTCTGTAATTACAGAAAACTACATGGGACACTACATCTATATGACTCCAGGGGTCTATGAGCAGACATTTGGTGAGAAACCGGATTATCAGGATGTTGTATTTTCCGTAAAGGATGAATATGTTGAGCAGGCAGAGGAGATCGGAAAAGAGATCATTGAACAGCCGGGAGCTCTTAGTATCAGTTATACCTCAAGTCTGGCGGCCCAGGTGGAACGAATGCTCAGCACACTGGGAATTGTTATTGTAGTGCTGATCGTTTCTGCGGGAATGCTTGCCTTTGTAGTTTTGTATAATCTGAACAATATTAATATTACAGAGAGACAGAGAGAACTGGCAACGCTGAAGGTTCTGGGATTTTACGACAAAGAGGTTTCTCAATACGTACTGAGAGAAAACATTCTTCTGACTATTGCGGGGATTATTTTTGGCTCGGGATTCGGAGTTCTGCTTCACAGATATATTATTGTAACGGTTGAGGTGGACGCAGTAATGTTCGGGCGGGATATCCGTCCTGTAAGCTTTTTGTACTGCGCTGTGATAACCTGCATTTTTTCCATGATCGTAAACTGGTTTATGCACAGGAAGCTGACAAAGATCGACATGGTGGAATCTCTGAAATCCGTAGAGTAAAGGGAGTTACAGATCAGGGAACACAGTCCCGTGAGGTGCTTTGGCATATATACGTCAAAATCCCGGGATATATAGGGCAGGATACTGTCCCCGGGGGTGATTTGGAATGTATTTTGACCAGTCGGCTGTGAAGGTGGGGAACAGTAACCAGTTGCTGAAATATCTGTGAAATTTCTGTATTCCGTCTTGACAACCGTAAAAAATGTAATTATAGTATGTACCATAACAAAGGCGAGGAAGAAGAGGAGTATGCTGAATACCCTGACAGAGAGGAATATCCGCTGGCTGGAAGATATTCTCAGAAGGACGCAGCAGAAGGTAGCTTTGGAGCCGGGAGGCTGATGGCCGGAGGGAAAACACAGAAACCGGCAGCAGGCTTTCACGTAGATCCTGCGTTAAAGGAAAATGAGATGTGCAGTGAAATAAAAGTGACATACAGTCTGTTTCCTGCATAATGAAGGTGGTACCGCGACAAACTTCGCCCTTCACACTTAGGTGTGAGGGGCTTCTTTTATTTACCGGAAAGCAGTACATATTGTATGGAGCTTCCGGGCAAATAAAAACAGATTTTCCCCTCACTATTACAGAAAACACATACAGGAGGTTTATTATGAGCAAAGAGCTTGCAAAGACGTATGATCCGAAAGGACTGGAAGAGCGTCTGTACAAAAAATGGATGGATAACGGTTATTTCCATGCAAAAGTGAATCCGGATAAAAAACCTTTTACCATTGTGATGCCGCCGCCCAATGTTACCGGACAGCTTCACATGGGACATGCTCTGGACGAGACCATGCAGGATATTCTGATCCGCTTTAAGAGAATGCAGGGCTATGAAGCGCTGTGGCAGCCGGGAACTGACCATGCGGCAATCGCTACAGAGGTCAAGGTTATTGATAAGCTGAAAAAAGAAGGAATTGACAAGCATGAGATCGGCCGTGAAGAATTTCTGAAGCATGCGTGGGAATGGAAAGAGGAGTACGGCGGAAAGATCATCAATCAGCTGAAAAAGCTCGGCGCATCCGCGGACTGGGAAAGAGAGCGCTTTACCATGGACGAAGGCTGCTCCAAGGCGGTTCAGGAAGTGTTTATCAAGCTTTACGAAAAAGGCTATATCTATAAAGGCTCCAGGATCATCAACTGGTGTCCGGTATGCCAGACTTCTATTTCCGATGCAGAGGTAGAGCATGAGGATCAGGACGGATTTTTCTGGCACATCAATTATCCTATCGTTGGAGAAGAGGGACGCTTTGTGGAGATTGCCACCACCCGTCCGGAAACACTTCTGGGAGATACTGCAGTAGCGGTAAATCCTGATGACGAGAGATATAAGGATCTGGTTGGAAAAATGCTGAAGCTGCCTCTCACAGACCGTGAAATTCCGGTTGTGGCAGACGAGTATGTGGATAAAGAATTTGGAACAGGATGTGTGAAGATCACACCTGCCCATGACCCTAACGACTTTGAGGTTGGAAAACGTCACAACCTTCCTGAGATCAATATCATGAATGACGACGCTACCATCAATTCTCTTGGCGGCAAGTATGCGGGAATGGACCGTTATGAAGCGCGTAAGGCAATGGTGGCAGATCTTGAGGCACAGGGACTTCTGGTGAAGGTAGTTCCCCATTCCCACAGCGTTGGAACTCATGACCGCTGCGGCACTACGGTAGAGCCTATGATCAAGCCTCAGTGGTTCGTTCGTATGGACGAGATGGCAAAAGCTGCTATTGACGTTCTCAATAAGGGCGAGCTGGAATTTGTTCCTGCAAGCTTTGGCAAAACCTATCTTCACTGGCTGGAAAATATCCGTGACTGGTGTATTTCCCGTCAGCTTTGGTGGGGACACAGAATCCCGGCTTACTACTGTGATGAGTGCGGCGAGGTGGTTGTTGCCCGTGAGATGCCGGAAAAATGTCCGAAATGCGGATGCACTCATTTTCATCAGGATGAGGATACTCTGGATACCTGGTTCAGCTCCGCACTGTGGCCGTTCTCTACTTTGGGATGGCCGGACAAAACGGAGGAAATGGAATATTTCTATCCTACAGACGTGCTTGTGACAGGCTATGACATTATTTTCTTCTGGGTTATCCGTATGGTATTTTCTGCTATGGAGCAGACCGGAAAGGCGCCTTTCCACCACGTTCTGATCCACGGCCTTGTAAGGGATTCTCAGGGAAGAAAAATGAGCAAGTCTCTTGGAAACGGTATCGACCCTCTTGAAGTAATTGACAAATACGGAGCCGATGCTCTTCGTCTGACACTGATCACCGGAAATGCTCCGGGAAATGACATGCGTTTCTACTGGGAGAGAGTAGAATCCAGCCGTAACTTTGCAAATAAGATCTGGAATGCATCCAGATTTATCATGATGAATCTGGAAGGCAGAACAGTCTCTGCTCCTGAGAACCTGAAGGAGCTGTGCATGGAGGATCAGTGGATTCTTTCCAGACTGAATACAGTAGTCCGTGAAGTAACAGAAAACATGGAAAAATATGAGCTTGGTATTGCTGTTCAGAAGGTTTATGACTTCCTGTGGGATGAGCTCTGCGACTGGTACATTGAGATGGCAAAGGTTCGTCTGTGGAAGGCAGAGGAAGATCCAAAGGCAGCCGGAGAGGCTCTGTGGACACTTCGTACAGTTCTTACTGAAGGTCTGAAGCTGCTTCATCCGTTCATGCCGTTTATCACTGAGGAAATTTACTGTACTCTTTTGCCGGAAGAGGATTCTATTATGATCTCCCAGTGGCCGGTATACACAGAAGAGAGAAGCTTCCCGGAGGCAGAAAAGGCAGTTGAGGGCTTTAAGGAGGCGGTAAGAGGCATCCGCAATACCCGTACAGAAATGAATGTTCCGGTAAACCGCAAGACCAGCCTTTATATTGTGGGAAGAGACGCAGATACCTGCGCCCGTTATGAGGCCTGCAAAAGATCCTTTGTAAACCTTGCCTTCTCTAAAGAAATCCAGGTTCAGGAGACAAAGGACGGAATCGGCGAGGATGCAGTTTCCGTAGTGGTTTCTGACGCAGTTGTTTATCTGCCTCTGGAAGATCTGGTTGACAGAGAAAAAGAAATCGAGCGTCTTACAAAAGAGCAGGAGCGTCTCACAAAAGAGATCGCCCGCTGCCAGGGTATGCTGAATAACCCGAATTTTGTAAATAAAGCGCCTGCTGCAAAGGTAGACGCAGAAAAAGAAAAACTTCAGAAATACGAAGAAATGATGGAAAAGGTAAACGTACAGCTTTCACAGATGCAAAAGTGATAAAGGAGCGTTAAGATGAAATGGTATGATATATGTAACAGGATTTCTCTGCTGCTTCATGCACTGGTCAGTGCAGCAGGATATTTTCTGATTGAGGCGATCAGCAGACATTCCTTTACTGAGGCATGGGATTTTATGACAGGCAGGCCTCTGGTGTTTGCCTATAATGCGGCTCTGATCTTTACATCTTCTCTGATCGTATATCTGTTCAGAAGAAGATGCTTTATCCGTGTGCTGCTGGTGATGTTCTGGCTTCTTCTTGGAATCATAAACGGTGTGATCCTGGCTACCCGTGTTACACCGTTTACCGGACCGGATCTTCATCTTCTGACAGATGGAATGGCTCTTCTGGAAAAATATCTTCCCAAATGGGGAGTGATTGTGGCGCTGATCGTACTGGGGCTTTTTGCACTGACACTTCTGGCGCTGATCGTCAAAGGACCGAAGTTTAAAGGAAAGCTGAAATACCGCTGGAATATTCCTCTGGTACTTGCCGGATTTGTGCTTTTTGCCGGAGTGACACAGCTTGCGCTGGAAAAAAGAGTGCTGTCCAATTATTTTGGAAACATAGCCTTTGCCTATGAGGATTACGGATATCCTTACTGTCTCGGGGTTACGATCTTTGATACCGGAATCAGCTGTCCGAGAGATTACTCGGAAAAAGAAATCAAAAGGATTGAAAAAACCGAGGAGAACCTGCCGGAAACCAGAGAGGGAGAATATCCCAACATTATTTTCCTGCAGCTGGAATCTTTCTTTGATCCGGAGCTTGTAAATTATCTGGAGATATCCGAAGATCCCATACCTAACTTCCGTAAAATGATGAAGGAGTATACCTCCGGATATTACAAAGTGCCTTCTGTAGGCGCAGGTACGGCAAATACAGAGTTTGAGTCCATTACAGGCATGAGCCTTCGGTATTTCGGACCGGGAGAATATCCTTATAAGAGTATTCTGAAGGAGACAACCTGTGAAAGCGCTCCGTATGTTCTTGGAGAGCTGGGATATTCCAGTCATGCCATACATAACAATGAGGCGAATTTCTACGGAAGAAGAAGTATTTTCCCGAATCTGGGATTTGACACCTTTACCTCTGCAGAGTATATGCCTGAGGAGGATGATAAAAACCCGCTGGGCTGGACAAGAGACCGGGTCCTTACAGATGAGATCCTGAAATGCCTGGATTCCACAGAGGATCAGCCGGATTATGTTTATACCATCTCTGTGCAGGGACATGGAGCCTACCCGGAGGAACCGGAGCTTGAAGAGCATGAGATCACTGTGACCGGTTCTCCTACTGCTTCCAAGAATAACCAGTGGGAGTACTATGTGAACCAGATCCATGAGATGGATAATTTTGTCAAAGAGCTTACAGACAGGCTTGAAGATTATCCGGAGGATGTTGTTCTTGTTATGTATGGAGATCATCTTCCTACTATGGGTCTGACTGTGGAGGATGTGGACAATAAATATCTTTTCCAGACACAGTATGTTATGTGGGACAACTTTGGGCTTGAGAAAAAAGACGTGAACCTTGCGGCTTATCAGATGGCGGCAGAGGTTCTGGACCGTGTGGGAATCCATGAGGGAACTGTTTTCCGTTATCACCAGGCAAGAAGAAATACAAAGAATTATCAGGTAGATCTGGAAACTCTTCAGTATGACCTGCTTTATGGGGAGCAGCATTCCTATGAGGGAGAAAATCCGTTCAAAAGGACAAAGATGCGTCTCGGACTTTATGATGTGACGCTGGACGGAGTTTCCCTGGTATCAGCCTGGGATCATACCTACCGGATCACGGGAACCAATTTTACGCCGTCCAGTCAGGTAAAACTGAATGGAGAATGGCACGATACCATTTATGTGAATCCCACAACGCTGATGATCTCCGGCACAGAGCTGGAAGATTTCGACAGGCTTTCTGTGGTGCAGCGAAGCAACAGCTCAACACGAAAGGCTCTGAGCAAGAGCTATGACCGTTCCTGCTATATGCTGTTCGATGAAAATAAATGGAAACTGCCGACGGAAGATAACTGATCCTGCCGAATAAAAGATTACGATTGGTACTGGACATATTTCACCACTCATATATAATGATATCGTAGCGGTATATCAGAGACAGCCTCTGATGCCGCTGCGAAAACATTAGATGAAGTGGTGAATTTTTTTATGAATTACGAAGAAGCGGTTGCTTATATTGAAGAAACTCCAAAGTTTACAACAAAAAATAAACTCTCCCATACAAAAGAGTGTCTGGAGCGTCTGGGAAATCCGGAAAAAAAGTTTAAAGTCATTCATGTGGCAGGAACCAACGGAAAAGGAAGTACCTGTGCTTTTCTGACTTCCATTTTCAGAGAGGCGGGATATTCCTGTGGACTTTTTACCTCTCCACACCTGGTTGTGATCAATGAACGCTTTCAGATCAATGAGAAGAATATTGATAACCAGGCGTTTATGAGCGCATTTGAAAAGGTAAAGGCTCTTGCAGACGAGCTTGTGGCAGAGGGAAGTTACCATCCCACGTATTTTGAGATGCTGTTTCTTATGGGAATGGTGATCTTTGCCGAGGCAGGTGTGGATTATGTCATGCTGGAAACCGGACTGGGAGGACGTCTGGATGCCACAACAGCAGTGGAGGATCCCGTTGCCTGTGTGATCACATCCATCAGCTTTGACCATATGCAGTATCTGGGGAATACCATTGCAGAGATTGCAGGAGAAAAGGCAGGGATCATTGTTCCGGGAGTGCCTGTGATCTATGACGGAAATAATCCGGAGGCAGCCAAGGTGATTCGGAAGCAGGCTGAGGCTCTGGGCAGTCCGTATTATGAAGTAAAAAAGGAAAATACGGAAATTCTGCGAAATACCAGTGCGGGCATTGATTTTTGTATGGAGAATGAGTATTATGGAAACACAGCATTTTCCATTCCGTTTATTGCAGGATATCAGGTGATGAATGCGGCGCTGGCGCTGAAAACTGCAGAGGTTATTAAGGATGTGGTAAACCTTCCGAAGGACGCTGTTCTTCGTGGCCTCAGGGAAACACGCTGGCAGGGACGTATGGAAACCGTTCTTCCGGGAGTGATCGTGGACGGCGCTCACAACGAAGACGGAGTAGAAAAGTTTGTGGAGACAGCAGAACATTTTCAGAAGGATTATCCTCTGACGCTGTTGTTTTCTGCTGTAGATGATAAGGATTATACAGACATGATCCGGACTGTTGCAGGACGGATTCGGTTTCAGCATGTGATCGTGACCCAGGTAGGAGGCTACAGAAAGGTTCCGGCGGAGCAGCTTGCGGATATTTTCCGGAAAGAGGGATGCCTTTGCGCAGAAAGCTGCGAGGATGTGGAGATGGCATTCAGAAGAGCCCTTGAATACAGAGGGAAAGAGGGAATGCTTTTCTGCGTAGGATCTCTGTATCTGGTGGGAGAGATCAAAGCGATCATCCAGAAAATGACTGAGCACTAAGGAGGCGGAAACCCCCAGGGGTGTACCTGTATGCTCGGAAAACATTGAGCAAGGAGGCGGAAACAAATGATAGATTATGAGGAAGAGCTGAAGAAGTTTGAGCCATGTCTTGACGTGCGGGAAGCAGAAGGTGCGATTTACGACAGAGAGCTCACTGATATTCTTGATGTGCTTCAGGAAGTATTAAGAGAGGCCAAGAGTAACAGGCGTGTAAAATAATAAGGAGAATTCTACAGATGAATTGTGTGAATTGCGGTGCATTTCTTACAGACATGGACCTGGATTATTGTCCAAGCTGCGGGTACAATGTACTGATTCAGAAAAAAGTGGATTATCTTTCCAAGAGCTTTTATAATCAGGGGCTGGAAAAGGCAAGCATCCGTGACCTGTCAGGGGCGATTGCCTGTCTGAAACAGAGCCTTATTTATGATAAAAGAAACATCAGGGCAAGAAATCTTCTGGGGCTTGTGTATTTTGAAACAGGCGAGGTGGTTGCCGCGCTCAGTGAATGGGTGATTAGCAAGAATCTTCAGCCCACAAGAAATCTTGCGTCTGAGTATATTGGCAGACTTCAGGCAAACGGAAATAAACTGAAGGCTATCAATGACACCATCCGGAAATATAACCACGCGCTTCTTCTGTGCAGAGAAGGTCATGAGGATATGGCCTCCATTCAGCTTCGCCGGATTCTTTCTCAGAATCCCAAGCTGATCAAGGGGTATCATCTTCTGGCTCTGATCCAGATAAAAAACGGAGAGTGGAGCCGGGCAAGGAGAACGCTCAGAAAAGCGGCAAAAATTGACAAGACAAATACCACAACTCTCAGATTTTTAAGGGAAGTAGATGAACAGACTGGCGTGACAACCAGACTGGAAAAGCAGAAAAAAGGCTTTTTCCGGGATAACAAAAATAAAAATATGGAGTATGATCCGGCAGAAAGCGAGTATACGGTCCAGACGCCGGTTTATCATGAAAGATCCAGACTTCCGGTTTTCCTTCTGATCATGTCCGGAATGGCAGCAGGCGCAGTAGCGTTCTGGCTTCTTGCAGTTCCTGCTATAAAACAGGGGATTTATCAGGAGGCAAACCAGCAGATCGTCCAGTACAGTGAATCTCTGGCAACCCAGGGGGCAGAGCTTACCAGGGTTCAGGGTAAAGCAGAAGAATCGGATAATACAGCGGAAACGGTATCGAAACAGCTGACGGAAGAACAGGCAAAGAGCAAAAGCTATGAGTCGCTTCTCACAGCCTACACGTTTTACCAGCAGCAGAATCTGGATGAAGCAGCGGTAGCGGTAAAGAATGTTCAGGTGGATGTTCTTCCGGAATCCCTGAAGCCTGTTTACATTACTATCCGGGACGCTACAGGCGTAGCAGGGATCGGAGATCCGGAACAGCCGCAGACAGATGAATCATCCGGTGGGGAAAGCAGCGGAGACTCCGACAGTACGGAGGGAAGTACGGATGGCTCAGGATATGACGACTCCGGATCCTATGGAGAAGGAAGCTATGATGAGGGAAGTTCTGATGATTCCGGTTACTATGATGACGGATATTATGACGATGGAAGCTATGACGATGGCTCCTATTATGAATAATGCAGAAAACATGAGAAAAACCTCGAAGCAGGGGGATGTGCGCAGGCACATCCCTTTTTTGATCGGGAAAACAGGACATTTTGTGTGAACCTTCCTGGAAAAACGCCTGAGTATCAGCTAGGCTTCTGACAACAACAAAGCAGCGGAGAAATAAATATATGTTTATCATCAGGCAAAAAAATGTGGAAAAATGGAATAAAATGCAGAATAAGGGGGAAAATAATCATGAATGAAATGTTTGAACTGGAGGGAGCAAGTCTGACTGTGCATCTTCCGGGAGATGTGGATCATCCGGTGTCAGATGAGATACGCAGAGAATCAGACCGGATCATGAGCCACGTATACATCAGGACCATGCTGTTTGATTTTCAGAATACAGGATTTATGGACAGCTCTGGCATCGGACTTCTGATGGGGCGTTACCGGGCTCTGGGAATGAGGCAGGGGTGCATCTGCGCAGTAAAGGTGAATCCTCATATTGACAAGCTTCTGCATCTGTCAGGGGTTCACAGATATATAGAAATTCAGAAAGCTGAGGGAGAGGAGAAGTGACCATGGAAAACACCAATGAAATGACAATTGTTTTTGACAGCCGTCCGGTAAACGAAGGGATGGCACGTATTGCGGCAGCTTCTTTCTGCACGCAGCTGAATCCCACTCTGGAGGAGGTTGCGGATCTGAAAACGGCAGTGTCTGAGGCTGTGACTAACTGTATTATTCATGGATATGAGGGCGAGGTACATAAGATACGCATGGATCTGAAGCTGAAAGGAAGAGAGATCTTTGTGGACATTACAGATCAGGGAGTAGGCATTTCTGATGTCAAAAAAGCCATGGAGCCCCTGTATACAACAAAACCGGAAAAAGAGCGTTCGGGAATGGGATTTACATTTATGGAAGCTTTTATGGATGAGGTAACTGTTGATTCTGAAGTGGGAGTAGGAACTTCTGTCCACATGAAAAAGACGATCCGAAGATAAGGAGGGGGAATGGAGCATACTCTTGCCCTGATCGGGCTTGCGCACCAGGGGGATAAAGAGGCAAGAGATACAGTTTTTGAGGAGAATACAGGACTTATCTACAGTGTGGCAAAAAGATTTTTAGGCCGGGGCGTAGAAATGGAGGATCTTTTTCAGATCGGAAGCATCGGGCTTTTAAAGGCAGTGGATAAGTTTGACACAGAATTTGACGTAAAATTTTCCACGTATGCGGTGCCTATGATCGCAGGAGAAATACGGAGATTTCTCAGAGATGACGGGATGCTGAAAGTCAGCAGATCCATAAAGGAAAACTGCAGCAAAGTATTTCAGGCCAGGGCAGAGCTGGAGCGGAGTCTGGGAAGGGAGCCTGACATGGAGGAGCTTGCCCGCGCAGTCAGCATGGCTCCGGAAGAGCTTGCCATGACAATGGAGGCAGGAGCTCCGGTGGAATCCATTTATAAGACTGTGTACCAGGGAGAGGGAACGGAGATCACTCTGGCGGACAGACTTGAGGAAAAAGAAAACCGGCAGGAAAAGCTTTTGAACAGGATTCTGCTGGAAGAGGTTCTGGGAAAACTTGAAAAGGATGAAAGAAGGCTGATCTGCATGCGGTATTTTCAGGATATGACTCAGACAGAAATCGCAGGCAGACTGGGAATATCGCAGGTTCAGGTATCCAGAATGGAAAAACGCATCATAAAGCGGCTGAGAGAGTATTATGACGGTTCCTGATGCTCAGCCGCCTGTTTCCGGTTAATATCTTCGATGACAGTGGAGTTTACCTGGTCTTCGTAGATACGCATCTGCACCTGCATGGGGGAAGGATCTGAAGTGATCTTTACCCTGCTGAAATGATTAAAGAAAAACAGAACGCCCAGTCCAAGGCCTACAGAGTAGGTGATTTCAAGAATCGTAAAGCCATTGGAGACGCTGCCCGTTACCTGTTCATAAATCTGCCTGAAAAGCTTTCCTACGTCCGCATCTGTATTAAAGGTCATAATAGAGAAAGCTGCGCCAAAAAAGGAAATCAGACAGACGAAAGCAGTTTTGACAATATGAAAGAGCTGATGGGAAGCTCCTGTTTTTTTGTAGGTAAGAATAAAATCAGGTTCGCCTATATGGGTGATGGTAAGTTCCGGCTCTTTTTTCTGGATCAGATCTACCAGATCCATGGCAGTCATCACATACCGGCCGGGCTTTTCCGGATCCAGATTGGCTACCGGAAGGACTCGCAGACGGTTGAGCAGCTTTGAATTTGTACAGGACAGACGGGCAATATCCTGTAGATATACATGAGGATGATGAATCTCGACATTCTGGTCAAGCTGAAGATATAAGGTGTCGTTCATGGCAGAGATCCTTTCTGCAAGCTCAGTCTTTCATTTTCGGACGGAAAATAAGACTTCCGATCCAGGAAAAAAGCAGCGCTGCGGACACACCGGCGGAGCAGGCAGTAAAGCCGCCTGTAAAAAGACCGAGAAATCCGTCCTGGTCAATGGCTTTTTTCATGCCCTTCCATAATACCTGGCCGAAACCGGTCAGAGGGACAGTGGCTCCTGCTCCGGCATAATCAGTAAGAGGCTGGTAGAGTCCGATGGCGCTGAGGACGACGCCGGAGCATACAAGAAGAACCATAACCCTGCCGGGAAGAAGTTTGGTTTTGTCAAGAAGAATCTGGACAAGAGCGCAGATAAGGCCGCCTACCCAGAATGCATTAAAATAATCCATGAGATGTTCCTCCTGTTAAAAATCTCTGTGTTCAATGACTACTGCGTGAGCAATTCCCGGAACAGCATCTCCTTCGTTGTAGCTGACCTTGGAGAGCATGGCTCCTGTTGGCACAAAGAGGATTCTTTTCCATGTGCCCCGGACAACCTCCGGAAGAATGTAGGCTGCAAGCACGGAAGCCGCACAGCCGCAGCCGCTTCCACCGGAATGAGTATCCTGAGAGGCATTGTCATAGATCAGAAGTCCGCAGTCCTGATGAACCTTGCTGATGTCAATGTTTTTTTCGGAAAGAAGATCCTGAAGGATACGCTGGCCTACCATGCCAAGGTCCCCGGTAAAAACAGCGTCATAATCCTGTGGTGTCCGGCCAAAATCATAAAGATTCTGCCAGATGGTATCGCAGGCGGCAGGAGCCATGCACCCTCCCATATTCAGGGAGTCACGGAAACCGTAGTCGATTACTTTTCCCGTGGTAATACCTGTGATGACCGCGCAGCCGGAGCTGCAGCAAAGGGGAGAGTATCCTGAGCGTTCCTCAGGGACAGGCGGTTTGGAGCCGATCACGCAGGCTCCGCTTCCCGTTACAGTCCAGGTGGCTGACAGAGGACGCTGACTGCCATAGCCTAAAGGAAAGCGAAATTCTTTTTCAGCTGTGGCAAAATGGCTAGAGGCAGCGCACAGGATATGTTCTCCGTAACCGGCGGAAACTGCCATCGCCCCAAGGGACAGCGCTTCTCCCATGGTGGAACAGGCGCCGTACAGTCCGTAAAAAGGAATACCCATTTCTGCAATCCCGAAAGAGGAGGCAATGGTCTGGGCAAGCAGATCGCCGGCAAAGGCCATTCGGATATCACGGGGAGTCAGTCCGGCTTTTCCGATTGCAAGCCCTGCGGTTTCTTTTTGAAGAGTGCTTTCTGCTGCCTCCCAGGTCTGGGTTCCGAAGAGAGGGTCCTTGGAAACCATGTCAAAAAGGTTTCCAAGAGGGCCGTCTCCTTCTTTTTTTCCGGCAATAGCAGCTGCGCTTTCAATGTATACAGGCTGTTCAAAGGAAATGCTGGCGCTTCCTGTCAGTTTTCCGGCAGTCATACGATCACCTCCATAAGTTTAAGAATATAATAGACACATCCAACCAGCCAGGAACTGAGGATTCCGTAAAGGATCACAGGTCCTGCAATGGTAAAGATCTTGCAGCCGATACCAAAGATCTGCCCCTCTGCCTGAAACTCAATGGCAGAGGCTGCCACAGAATTAGCGAAGCCTGTAATGGGCACAAGACCACCGGCTCCGCCGAATTTTCCGATTTTGGAATAAAGATTCAGACCTGTAAGGATTACGCTGATCAGAATAAGGATCAGAGAGCACCAGCTTCCGGCCTCTTCTTTGTCAGCGCCAAGGCTTTGAGCTGTGTTCAGGATAAACTGTCCCAAAACACAGATCAGTCCTCCTGTAAAAAATGCTTTTATCATATTCACAGGAAGGCTGTGGACAGGTGTAACCCGCTTTACATATTTTTCGTATTCTTTTTGTTTTTTTAACTGTTCAGAGTTTTGCATAAATATTTCCTTTCAATTTTTTTTGACTTTTTAGATGTTTATGAATATAATGGGTCTTACTGCCAGCCAAAATAATAGTAAAAAAGCGTACCGGCAAGTTTTCCAAGAGCAACAAACAGGATGATAATAGGAAGGCCCTGTGTCAGCCGGATTCTTCTTGTAAAAACAGGAAACATGTCAGCTACTTCAGCAAGAGCCAGGATCCATCCTCCAAGGAAAATCCCGGAGAACACACCGAATAAAAGTAAAAAAGGAGTTCCCAGAGGCAGGGGGAACCGGAAAAGACAAAAAAGATTTCCAAGAAAGATTCCCAGAAAACACATATCTTCATAAAGAAGGATATGATCAGCGGTATGGGTAATGCCTGCATATCGGGGGATAATGGAAAGACCGATCAGAAGTCCTGCCACACCGCTGGCAATAATGGTTCCGGAGCAAAGTCCGAGAAGACCCAGAAATATCTGCTGCCACATGAGAAATTCTCCTTTCGCGGAATTTAGTGTGTATTATGTAAAAAAACATGAAAATTATACACTAATTCTTAAAAAACTATGAAAACCTGTACTTTTTCTACAGCGGATAGTATAATTAAAAAGATAAACAATGACGCAGGAGGTTTGCGTATGTACGACGTATATTCCCGAATGGAATTATTACTGGGACAGACAGGAGTGGATCGTCTGGGAAGAGCGCAGATTGCCGTGTTTGGTCTGGGCGGTGTGGGTTCCTATGCAGTGGAGGCTCTTGCCCGCTGCGGCGTGGGAAGCCTTACGCTGGTGGATCACGATGTAGTATCTGCAACAAATATTAACCGGCAGCTTTTTGCCCTGCATTCTACCATTGGCAGGAAAAAGGTACAGGTTGCCAAGGAACGGATCCGGGATATTGATGAGAATATTCTGGTCCATACGTACGAAACCTTTTACAATAAGGATACGTCGGGGATGTTTGACCTGAGAGGCTATGATTATATTGTGGACGCCATTGACTCGATGGAATCCAAGCTTCTTCTGATCGAACAGGCAAAATTATGCCATACGCCGGTAATCTCCTGTCTGGCAACAGAGGGAAAACTGAATCCTTCCAGATTTGAGATTACGGATATTTCCAGAACAGGCAATGTGTGTCCGGCTGCAAAAAAAATGCGTACAGAGCTTCGCAAAAAGGGAATCCGTAAAGTAAAGGTTCTGTATTCCCGGGAGCGGTGTCCCAAAAAGGTAACAGAAGCCAGAAACGGAGAGATAGTCGGAGGAAGCATTTCCTTTGTGCCAAGTGTGGCGGGAATGCTGATCGCCGGGGAGGTTGTCAGAGATATCCTGACAGAAAATGGAAAAAGGGTTAAATAAAAAATAGAAAGATAGAGGAAAGAACCTGTGAAAGAAGAAATGAGACAGAAATTTATCGAAATTCTCGGAAACAACAGAGTGCTTTTTGACGAGCCTATGAGTCAGCATACCACTTTTAGAATCGGCGGACCGGCAGATGTGTTTGCCATGCCGGAAAATTATGAACAGATCAGAGAAGTGCTGAGACTGTGCAGAGAAGAGAAGCTTCCGTTTTTTGTTCTGGGAAACGGCAGCAATCTTCTTGTCAGCGACAGCGGATACAGAGGCGTGATCATTCAGATGGACCGAAACATGGAAGAAATCCGTGTGGAAGGTGAGGAGATCCATGCCTGCGCAGGGGCGCTGCTTTCTTCTGTTGCTGTTGCGGCAAGAAATGCTTCTCTTACAGGATTTGAGTTTGCCGGAGGCATTCCGGGAACTATTGGCGGAGCAGCTGTAATGAACGCAGGCGCTTATGGCGGAGAGCTGAAAGACGTTCTGAAAGAGGTTACTGTAATGACCAGGGAGGGAGAACTCCTTACGATCCCTGTGGATAAGCTGGAAATGGGATATCGGACCAGCATCATCAAGACATCCGGATATCTTGTGCTTGAGGCTGTGATCTCACTGAAAAAGGGCGATGAGGAAAAGATCCGTGCTGTCATGAAGAATCTGTCAGAGCGCCGCACAGAAAAGCAGCCTCTTGATTATCCAAGTGCAGGCAGTACCTTTAAACGGCCTGAGGGATATTTTGCCGGAAAGCTGATCATGGACAGCGGCCTTCGCGGATATCGTGCAGGCGGCGCTCAGGTTTCAGAAAAGCACTGTGGATTTGTGATCAATGCAGGAGGCGCTACGGCTGAAGATGTGAGAACCCTGATGGAGCATGTGATTGAGGTGGTCAGAGAAAAATACGGAGTTACCCTGGAACCTGAGGTGAAGTTCCTGGGAGACTTTAACGGGAGATAAGGAATGCGTCTTGTAATTGTAACCGGATTATCAGGAGCGGGCAAAAGTACTGCTCTGAAAATGCTGGAGGATGCCCGCTATTTCTGCGTGGATAATCTTCCGATTCCCCTTTTAAGTAAATTTGTGTCTCTGATGGCGGGAATGCAGGGGGAGGATGTGCAGAATGCAGCCATTGGAATTGACGCCAGAAGCGGCCGGGATCTGGGAGAGCTGGAAAAGGTACTGGAGCAGCTTGGCGAGGCTGGATATGAGTTTGAAATTCTTTTTCTGGATGCGGACGACCGTGTGCTGGTAAAGCGTTATAAAGAATCCCGCAGAAGCCATCCTCTGGCAATGTACGGAAGAGTGGATGAGGGGATTCACAGAGAACGGGAAAAAATGAGATTCCTGAAAGAAAGAGCGGACTATATCATAGATACATCTCACCTTCTTACAAGAGAGCTGAAAAAAGAGATTAACCGGATCTTTGTGGACAATGGAAAATTCAGCAATATGGTGATCTCAGTTCTTTCATTTGGATTCAAATATGGGATACCGGATGATGCGGATCTTGTTTTTGACGTGAGGTTTCTTCCGAATCCTTATTATATTGATGAACTGCGGCCACATACAGGCATGGATGAAGATGTTTTTCAGTATGTAATGGACTGCCAGGCAGCAGCGGATTTTGCGGATAAACTGGAAGATATGGTGAAATTTCTCATTCCAAACTACGCAAAAGAAGGGAAAACCAGCCTGGTGATCGGCATTGGCTGTACCGGGGGCAAACACAGGTCTGTAACTCTGGCAAGAGTTCTTTATGACAGACTGCAGGAAACAAGAGAATATGGAATCCGTCTGGAGCACAGGGATATTGGGAAGGATGCTCTTCTGAAAAAACAGTAGCAGGCGGAAAATAAGCAGACAGGAGAACGTGGAATTGTCTTTTTCGGGGATGGTGAAAGAAGAACTTTCCAGACAGATCAGTTCTGCCAGACACTGCAGAATTGCAGAGACAGCAGCGCTTTTAAGTGCCTGCGGCAGAATTACATCTGATGGAAGCCTGAGGCTGCAGACGGAAAATGCAGCAGTCGTAAGAAAAGGCTTTACATTATTGCAAAAAACCTTTAATATAGATACTGAAATAATTGTCCGCGAAAGCCGTCAGATGAAGAAGGGAAATGTCTATTTTGTGGAAATAAAGGACGCAGACAGGATAGAGAACATTCTTCAGGGAACCAAGCTTTCTGTAAGCAGAGAGGACGGAGAGGCACTTTGTTCAGACGATACTCTGGTTACTCAGCAAAGCTGCTGTAAGCGGGCGTTTATTCGCGGAGCTTTTCTGGCATCCGGCTCCATCAGTGATCCCGAAAAGGGATATCATTTTGAAATTGTGTGTCCGGATCAGCAAAAGGCAGAACAGCTGCAGGAGCTCATTCGCAGCTTTCAGATTGATGCCAAGATTGTACTTCGTAAAAAATCATATGTGGTCTATGTGAAAGAAGGCGCACAGATTGTAGATATTCTGGCAGTTATGGAAGCAAATGTTGCTCTGATGAATCTGGAGAACATCCGGATACTGAAAGAAATGCGGAATTCTGTTAATCGAAAAGTAAACTGTGAAACAGCAAATATTAATAAAACGGTCAGTGCAGCAGTGAAGCAGATCGAGGACATCCGGCTTATTGAGCGCAGGGTTGGCTTTCAAAGCCTCAATGAAGGTCTCGCCGAAATCGCCGAGCTGAGACTGCAGTATCCGGAAGCCACTTTAAAGGAACTGGGAATGATGCTGAATCCCCAGGTTGGCAAGTCCGGTGTGAACCACCGTCTCAGAAAATTAAGCGAGATAGCGGATGAGCTGCGAAATGACAAGGAGGAGTTATTATGATTAAAAAACCTGTTACTATTCAACTGTCTACTGGTCTTGAAGCACGCCCGGTGGCGCAGCTGGTACAGGTAGCCAGCCAGTTTAACAGCGAAATATATGTTGAGATCGGAAAGAAAAAAGTCAATGCAAAGAGCATTATGGGTATGATGACTCTGGGGCTGGATTCAGGTGAGGAAATTACACTTTCCGCTAATGGAGAAGATGAAGAAGCTGCAATGAGCAGTATAGAACGGTATTTAAGTAATCAAAATTAAATAAATGAAAATCAAAAACACCACCCGGAAGGAAGACCAATTCAGGGAGGTGTTTTTTTATGGCAGATTTCATTGTCAAAATGGAAAAGAACAGTAAAGGGGCTCTGATTTTTAAATCTGAGCATTGTGTCAGGTGGTCTGCTGCTTTCTGGAAAAGAGAAACGGATAAACCGTTACGATCCATATAACAACTATAAAATACCGCAGAAAAGAAGCTGGAAGAGATTCTCCTATCAAAGGCTTCAGTCCGGTCTGGATAAGCAGCGTCACTGCTATTCCCACAAGAAAACGAATGATACGTTTCCGGGTGGAATCCGGAGGAGTAAAAGAAATATGAGTTTCTGTAATGTAATAACCGACAGCAAAGGCAAAGCCGGCGCCGCAGGCTTTGATACAGTCCTGCGCATAGTGAAATTCAATTGTTCCGTTTTTATAAAGAACAGCTGTATAGATCAGAAGAGCCGCGCATACGGCTGCCATACACAGAGAAATCAAAAGTTCTTTTCCGGCCGAGAAATCTTTTTTATACAGAAAAGAATAGCAGAGCGCCACGCACAGGAAAGTTACCAGGAAAGATACAATTACATCCTGAGGAGTATGACAGCCCAGATACATACGAGAAAAGCCTACAAGCAGAATAAAAAGCGCGCACAGAAACCGGGCGGGCTTTTTTCTTGTATACAGTCCCAGTGTTCCCAGAAGAGCCGTGATGCTCTGTGTGTGACCGCTTGGAAAAGAGTATCCGGTTGCGCCGGGCACTGCGGAGGCAACCGGTTCAAAGGCCGGATCCAGAAGCCAGGGACGGGGAACGCGAAAAGTGATTTTTAATCCCTGGACAAGAAGCCCGGAAGTGAAATATGTAAACCCGAGACAATAGGCAAGCTTTTTATTGGAACACCAGAAAAGCCAGCAGATCACAACAACTACAAATGTTTCCTGAGCAAGAAGAGTAATGCCCTGAAAAAAGACATCGCCTGCAGGTGTCCGATATTGTGAGAGCAAATTCAGAAAATCCATAAAGGTCCTCCTTCTGATTATTATTTGATATGTGCCATTATAAGTTGAGCGCAGTAAAAAAACAAGTATTATAAGTTGACCGTAGCAGAAAAAAAAGGTATAATAACTAAAGTATTCAAAACACTACTACCACAAAAACAGAAGTGAGGGATATACAAATGTCTAAATTTTTGAAATTTATCGTACATTTTGTAATAATATGTACGATTGCTATAGTGCTGGGTCTGGCACTGCCGCCGTTTTTTGGGGTAAAAACGGTGATCGTTGATAATAAAAATAAGGAAACAAACCTGGCGATGGGTTCCGTTACTTATGCGATTCCTGTAAAGACTGAGACAGTAAATGCCGGCGCTCCGATCCTTGTACAGGACGGAGAAGGTACTTATCGTTATAACCTTGTAAGTGTTGACAGACAGACAAATACAGGAGTTGCCATTGATCCCGAGGCAGCCGCATCTGAAAATATCAATGTGTCTGTAAAAAACTGGGTTCCCAAGGTTGTGGTCACAGTTCCTCTGATCGGATATCTTATGGCGGCAACAGAGAGCACAGAGGGAATTATCGTTCTTGCTCTTGCAGTTCTTTTCCTGATCATTCTCTATGTGATCGCAGAGCTGTGGAAAAAGCCTGAAACACTTGATGAGTATGAAGATCTCCAGGGAGACCGCAGGTATCTTAAAACTCAGAAAGAACTGAAGATGGAAGAAAAAGCCCGCGAAAGACGTATGCAGGAAGAGGACAGAGAGCTTCTTTACGGAGAAAAAGACCGCAGAAAAAGGGCGAAGAAAGAAGAAAAAGAGAGAAGAAAGAAGATTCGTACCGGCGGATTTGTAGATGAGATCTACGAGGACGATCTGGAAGAGGAACGCCCGGTAAGACGCCAGGAAAGATCAGGGGTTCGTCCGGAGAATATGCAGGCGGCTACAAGCGAAGCGCATGAACTGCTGAAAAAAGAGATTGCGGCAGCTACAGCAGAAGAAGCGGCGGCTATGGAGATCCCGGCTGATCACACAGAAGAGCTTCCAAGCTTCCGTGAGCTTCAGGAAGAAAGAGCCCGTATGAAGAGAGAAGAAGAGGAATGGGAGGAAGAGGAAACTCCTGTTGAGATCAAAAAGATGGCGATGCCGGTATGGACGGCTTCCCAGCTTGCAGATAAGGCAAAAAGAGAAGGAGACGCTCCTGATATTGTGAGAGACTCCATTACAAAAGTAACATTCTTTGATTATTCTGATATCCTTGGAGGAGACACAGAAGAAAGCGAAGAAGAATAAAAAGAAATATCAGCAAAGCGCAGACAGGTATGAACGATCCGGTCTGCGCTTTGTTTTTTGTGTGAAAATAGGGAAATCTTTCCTATTATATATGGTTATACAAAAGAAAAAGGACGGCTGTTTTATATAGGATTTATAAGAGAACAAAAACTGTTCCTATTATATAGGTACTGTTTTTGCGTATATGCCATGGGATTTCTTCATATGCAAAAAAAATAAAAAAAATTAAAAAAAGTACTTGCATTATTGGAAATCATTGTGTATACTGATAACTGCTGTGACATGATAGCAATGAAGCGCGAGGTTGCTGCTTTGATTAGCAGGTTTTCCGTGGAGCGAATGTCAAGTTAGGAAACTGACGACAAGTCACTGTACAGAGTTCAATAACCATCTTGGGATGGGCGTGTGAAGAGATGTCTTAGGACACACACGGAGATGTGTACAGTCGCCGCTTGTCGTACTGCATAATTGAGTACGAATAGGAGGAGACTTTTTTTATGGCAAATCAGGTAATGAGAATCACATTAAAAGCTTATGATCATCAGTTAGTAGATGCATCCGCAGCAAAAATCATCGACACTGTTAAGAAGAACGGTGCAAAGGTAAGCGGACCGGTTCCGCTTCCGACAAAAAAAGAGGTTGTAACAATCTTAAGAGCTGTTCACAAATACAAAGATTCCAGAGAACAGTTCGAGCAGAGAACTCATAAGAGACTCATCGATATCATGACACCTACTCAGAAAACTGTAGACGCACTTTCCAGACTGGAAATGCCGGCAGGTGTTCACATCGATATCAAAATGAAAACAAAATAAGCAGTACCCGGTACTGCTTGCTGGCTGACTCAGGTCAGTCGGCACATGAACAAGGTAAGTTCACTCGGGATTCCGAGTGCTTCAAAAACTATATGATTACCCGTCAGGGCAATCCGCTATAAGGAGGAAAATGTAATGAAGAAAGCTATCTTAGCTACAAAAGTCGGAATGACTCAGATCTTCAATGAAGATGGTCTTCTGATTCCGGTAACAGTTTTACAGGCTGGTCCGTGTGTGGTAACTCAGGTTAAGACTGAAGACAACGACGGATATGCAGCAGTTCAGGTTGGTTTTGGTGAGATCAGAGAGAGACTGGTCAACAAACCGGAAAAAGGCCACTTTGAAAAAGCGGGCGTTGATGTAAAGAGATTCCTGAAAGAGTTCAGATTCGACAACGCTGCTGAATATCAGGTAGGACAGGAAATTAAGGCTGACATCTTTGCTGCAGGCGATCATATCGATGCAACTGCAATCTCAAAAGGTAAAGGCTTCCAGGGTGCGATCAAGAGACACGGACAGTCCAGAGGACCTATGGCTCACGGTTCCAAATATCACCGTCATGCAGGTTCCAACGGCGCTGCATCTGATCCGAGTAAAGTATTCAAGGGCAAAAAGATGCCAGGTCAGATGGGAAATGTTCAGGTAACTGTACAGAACCTTGAGATCGTACGCGTAGATACAGAGAATAATTTACTGTTAGTTAAAGGTGCTGTTCCAGGACCTAAGAAATCTCTGGTGACCATCAAAGAATCAGTAAAGTCTTTATAATTGAGAAAGGAGGAGCATCAGAATGGCAAACGTAACTGTTTATAATATGGAAGGCAATGAAGTTGGAACAATGGAACTGAACGATGCAGTGTTCGGCGTAGAGATCAACGAGCATCTGGTTCACCTTGCTGTTGTTCGTCAGCTTGCAAATAAACGCCAGGGTACTCAGAAAGCAAAAACTCGTTCTGAAGTAAGCGGCGGCGGAAGAAAACCGTGGAGACAGAAAGGAACAGGTCATGCAAGACAGGGTTCCATCCGTGCACCACAGTGGACTGGCGGCGGTGTTGTATTCGCTCCGGTTCCGAGAGACTATGAAGTAAAAATGAACAAAAAAGAAAGAAGAGCAGCTCTGAAATCCGCTCTTACTTCTAAAGTTCAGGATAATAAACTGGTAGTTGTTGACAGCCTTGCACTTGCAGAGGTTAAGACAAAAGAAATGCAGAGAGTGCTTACAAACCTGAAAGCTGAGAAAGCTCTGGTTATCACAGCTTCTGATGATAAGAACGTAGTACTTTCCGCAAGAAACATCGCTGATGTACAGACTGCAACTGTAAACACTATGAACGTATACGATGTTATGAAACACAATACTGTAGTGGTTACTAAAGATGCAGTAGCATCCATTGAGGAGGTGTACGCATAATGGCAGATATCAAATATTATGACGTAATCCTGAAACCTGTGATTACAGAGAAATCCATGAACATCATGGGTGAGAAAAAATATACATTCCTCGTACATCCGGAAGCAAACAAAGCTCAGATCAAAGAAGCTGTTGAAAAGATGTTTGAAGGAACAAAAGTTAAGAGCGTAAACACCATGAACAACGATGGTAAAAAGAAACGCCGCGGTATGGTTGTTGGAAAAACAGCCAAGACCAAAAAGGCAATCGTAGCTCTCACAGAGGAAAGCAAAGATATCGAGATCTTCGAGGGACTTTGATCCAAAACGATAGCCTGACTATGTGCACGAAAGCACGATAACAAATTCGAAAGGAGAAACACCATGGGAATTAAGACCTATAACCCATATACACCGTCAAGAAGACATATGACTGGTTCTGACTTCTCTGAGATCACGACAAGCACCCCAGAGAAATCCTTAGTAGTGTCTTTAAAGAAAAATGCCGGACGTAACAACCAGGGCAAAATCACAGTAAGACACCGCGGAGGCGGAAGCAGAAGAAAATACAGAATCATCGACTTCAAGAGAAGAAAAGATGGTATCCCGGCAACAGTTAAAACAATTGAGTACGATCCGAACAGAACAGCAAACATCGCTCTGATCTGCTATGCAGACGGCGAGAAAGCTTACATCCTTGCTCCGGAAGGACTTAAGGTTGGACAGAAGGTTATGAACGGACCGGAGGCAGAAATCCGTGTTGGTAACTGCCTGCCGCTGGAACTTATCCCGGTTGGTACTATGATCCACAACATTGAGCTTCATCCTGGAAAGGGCGGACAGATGGTTCGTTCTGCTGGAAACGGTGCTCAGTTAATGGCTAAAGAAGGCAAATATGCAACATTAAGATTACCGTCAGGTGAAATGAGAATGGTTCCGCTTGTATGCCGCGCAACAATCGGTGAAGTTGGAAACGGAGACCACAACCTTGTAAACATCGGTAAAGCTGGACGTAAACGTCACATGGGAATCAGACCTACAGTTCGTGGTTCTGTAATGAACCCGAATGACCATCCGCACGGTGGTGGTGAAGGAAAGACCGGTATCGGCCGTCCGGGTCCGTGCACACCATGGGGCAAACCTGCTCTTGGTCTGAAGACCAGAAAGAAAAACAAACAGTCCAACAAGCTCATCGTAAGAAGACGCGATGGAAAAGCTTTAGCGAAATAATAAGGAGGGTACAGAATGTCTCGTTCATTGAAAAAAGGACCTTTCGCAGATGCAAGCCTGCTGAAAAAGGTTGACGCTATGAATGCTGCAAACGATAAATCCGTGATCAAAACATGGTCACGTCGTTCCACCATCTTCCCTTCCTTCGTAGGACATACAATCGCTGTCCATGACGGAAGAAAGCACGTTCCGGTATACGTTACAGAGGATATGGTAGGACATAAACTCGGTGAGTTCGTTGCAACAAGAACTTACAGAGGACACGGAAAAGACGAGAAGAAATCCGGTGTCAGATAATTTGTGAGACTGTAGCGGCAGTTCGCAGATAAAATAAGAATATTCGCCTGGTCACCGGACATCAGTGAAGGGTGGCCACGGTGATTCCCATAGATGATTGATTACGAGAAAGGAGGCACTTTAAAATGGCAAAGGGACATAGAAGCCAGATTAAGAGAGCCAGAAATGAGAATAATAAAGAGACAAGACCGTCTGCAAAATTATCTTATGCAAGAGTTTCTGTTCAGAAAGCATGCTATGTATTAGATGCGATCCGTGGCAAAGATGTGCAGACAGCACTTGGTATCCTCACATATAACCCGAGATATGCTTCCAGCGTTCTCAAAAAGCTGCTTGAGTCAGCAATCGCAAACGCTGAGAACAACAACGGTATGAGCGCAGAAAACCTCTACATTGCAGAGTGCTATGCAAACAAAGGACCTACAATGAAGCGGATTCAGCCAAGAGCACAGGGTAGAGCTTACAGAATCGAGAAGAGAACAAGCCATATCACCATCGTGCTGGATGAAAGATAAGGAGGAAGAGCATGGGACAGAAAGTTAATCCACATGGCCTTAGAGTCGGTATTATTAAGGATTGGGATTCCAGATGGTATGCTGAAGCAGACTTCGCAGATTATCTGGTTGAAGACTACAATATCAGAACATTTTTGAAGAAAAAACTGTACAGCGCAGGTGTTTCCAAGATCGAGATCGAAAGAGCATCTGACAGAGTTAAGATCATCATCTACACTGCTAAACCGGGTATCGTAATCGGTAAAGGCGGATCTGAGATCGAAAAAGTAAAAGCTGAGCTTCAGAAATATACAGATAAAAAACTGATCGTTGACATCAAAGAAGTGAAAAGACCGGACAGAGATGCACAGCTTGTTGCAGAGAACATCGCACTTCAGCTTGAGAACCGTATTTCTTTCCGTCGTGCAATGAAATCTACAATGCAGAGAACAATGAAAGCCGGAGCAAAGGGAATCAAAACATCCGTATCCGGACGTCTTGGCGGAGCTGATATGGCTCGTACAGAGTTCTACAGCGAAGGAACTATTCCGCTTCAGACACTTCGTGCTGACATCGACTATGGCTTCGCAGAAGCAGACACAACTTACGGTAAAGTTGGCGTAAAAGCTTGGGTCTACAATGGTGAAGTACTTCCCACAAAAGGAACTAAGGAAGGGAGCGATAAATAATGTTAATGCCAAAAAGAGTAAAACGTCGTAAACAATTCCGTGGCTCCATGAGAGGTAAAGCCCTTAGAGGTAACAAAATCAATTATGGTGAATTCGGTCTTGTTGCTACCGAACCGTGCTGGATCAGATCTAATCAGATCGAGGCAGCCCGTATTGCCATGACACGTTACATCAAACGTGGTGGTCAGGTTTGGATTAAGATTTTCCCAGATAAACCAGTAACAGCGAAACCAGCAGAAACACGTATGGGTTCCGGTAAAGGTTCCCTGGAATACTGGGTAGCAGTTGTTAAGCCAGGACGTGTAATGTTTGAGATTGCAGGCGTATCCGAAGAGGTTGCCCGTGAAGCATTACGTCTTGCAATGCACAAGTTACCATGTAAATGTAAAATCGTTTCTCGTGCAGACTTAGAAGGCGGTGATAACAGTGAAAATTAATAAATTCGTGGAAGATTTAAAAGCAAAATCAGCTGCAGAATTAAACGAAGAATTAGTAGCTGCTAAGAAAGAACTTTTTAACCTGAGATTTCAGAATGCAACTAATCAATTAGACAATACAAGCCGGATCAAAGAGGTTCGTAAGAATATTGCCAGAATCCAGACAGTAATCACTGAGCAGGCAAACGCTGCGAAATAGTGAATATAGGAGGACAGAATCGTGGAAAGAAATCTGAGAAAAACCCGTGTGGGTAAGGTTGTCAGCAATAAGATGGACAAGACCATCGTAGTTGCAATTGAAGACCATGTAAAACATCCTCTTTACAAAAAAATCGTGAAGAGAACATATAAATTAAAAGCTCATGATGAACAGAATGAGTGCAATATCGGTGATACCGTAAAAGTTATGGAAACCAGACCGCTGTCCAAGGACAAAAGATGGAGACTGGTTGAGATCGTAGAGAAAGCTAAATAAGGAGGAAACCAGTATGATTCAGCAGGAAACTAGACTGAAAGTTGCCGACAACACTGGTGCAAAAGAAATCCTTTGTATTCGTGTTATGGGCGGCTCTACAAGAAGATATGCAAGCATTGGCGATACAATCGTTGCTACTGTTAAAGATGCAACACCAGGCGGCGTTGTTAAAAAAGGTGACGTAGTAAAAGCTGTTGTTGTTCGTTCCAAAAAAGGCGCTCGTCGTAAAGACGGATCCTACATCCGTTTCGATGAAAATGCAGCCGTAATCATTAAAGACGATTTAACTCCGAGAGGAACTCGTATCTTTGGACCAGTTGCCAGAGAGCTTCGTGAGAAAAAATTCATGAAGATCGTTTCCTTAGCTCCGGAAGTATTATAGGAGGGTGCCTAATGTCAGCTATGAAGATTAAAAAAGGCGACACTGTTAAAGTAATCGCTGGAAAAGATAAAGGCAAAGAGGGCAAAGTCCTTGCCGTTAACGTAAAAGACAACACCGTGATCGTTGAAAACGTCAACATGGTTACTAAGCACAGCAAACCATCTGCAGCAAACCAGGCAGGCGGAATCACAAAGAAAGAAGCCGCTCTTCATGTATCTAACGTGATGTTGGTAGTAGACGGAAAAGCAACCAGAGTCGGATTCAAGATGGACGGAGACAAAAAAGTCCGTGTTGCAAAAGCAACAGGCGAGGTTATCGATAAATAAGAGAGGAGGCATGACAGGTGAGTAGATTAAAAGAACTTTACAAAAATGAGATCATGGACAACATGACCAAAAAATTCGGATACAAAAACGTTATGGAAGTGCCGAAGCTCGAAAAGATCGTTATCAACATGGGTGTTGGTGAAGCTAAGGAGAACGCTAAGCTTCTCGACGCTGCTATCGCAGATATGGAGCTTATCACAGGTCAGAAAGCCGTTGCAACAAAGGCTAAAAAATCTGTGGCTAACTTCAAAATCAGAGAGGGTATGCCGATCGGCTGTAAAGTAACATTAAGAGGAGAGAAGATGTACGAGTTCGCTGATCGTCTGATCAACCTTGCACTTCCTCGTGTACGTGACTTCCGTGGTGTAAACCCGAACGCATTTGACGGCAGAGGAAACTACGCTCTTGGTATCAAAGAGCAGCTGATCTTCCCTGAAGTTGAGTACGATAAAGTAGACAAGGTAAGAGGTATGGACATCATCTTCGTTACAACAGCGAAGACTGACGAGGAAGCTCGTGAGCTTCTGACACAGTTCAACATGCCTTTTGCTAAATAAGGAGGAGAATTTAAATGGCTAAAACAGCAATGAAAATCAAACAGCAGCGCAAACAGAAATTCTCCACAAGAGAATACAGCCGCTGCAGAATTTGCGGTCGTCCGCACGCTTACTTAAGAAAATACGGTATCTGCCGTATCTGCTTCCGTGAACTGGCTTACAAAGGTCAGATCCCGGGCGTAAAGAAAGCATCCTGGTAATTATTTTATAAAAAATATATCATGTAAAGTCTGAAAAGAAAATTAGAGGAGGAAACTAACATGACAATGAGCGATCCGATTGCAGATATGCTTACAAGAATCCGTAACGCTAACACTGCAAAACATGACACAGTAGATGTTCCGGCATCCAAAATGAAAATTGCTATCGCAAATATTCTTCTTGACGAGGGATATATTGCAAAGTATGATTTAGTAGAAGACGGTGTTATCAAAACACTTCATATCACACTGAAATACGGTGAGACTAAAAACGACAAGATCATCACAGGTCTGAAGAGAATTTCCAAACCGGGTCTTCGTGTATACGCAGGCAAGGACGAGCTGCCGAGAGTACTTGGCGGACTTGGAATCGCAATCATTTCCACAAACAAGGGCGTTATCACTGACAAAGAGGCTCGTAAGCTTCATGTCGGCGGAGAAGTTCTTGCATTCGTATGGTAGGCCGAAAGCAACTTAATGAATACAAGCCGTCAGGCACAGCATGAATTTAGTGCGAGGTCCATCCCGAACCTTAACGAGCCCAACTGTAGTGCAGGCGAGTTTAGTTGAGGGATGCGTGTAAATTTGTGATATCTTAAAATTAAAATAAAGATATAAACACTGAAAACAGAGAGGAGGATATCTCCTCTCCGACAATCTAAGTAAGGAGGACAATATTATGTCACGTATCGGCAGACTTCCGGTAGCTATTCCTGCAGGCGTTGAAGTAAATGTTGCAGCAGGCAATGTAGTGACCGTTAAAGGGCCAAAGGGAACACTTGAAAGAGCGCTTCCTACAGAAATGGAAATCAAAGTAGAAGATGGTCATGTAGTTGTTACAAGACCAAACGATCTGAAAAAAATGAAAGCTTTGCACGGTTTAACAAGAAGCCTTATCCAGAACATGGTAACAGGTGTAAACGAAGGCTACACAAAAGAGCTTGAGGTAAACGGTGTAGGTTATAGAGCTCAGAAGCAGGGCAAAAAGCTTGTGCTTTCTCTTGGATATTCTCACCCGGTAGAGATGGAAGATCCTGAAGGAATCGAGTCCAAAGTTGATGGAAACAAGATCATTGTTTCCGGTATCAGCAAAGAAAAAGTTGGTCAGTTTGCAGCAGAGATCAGAGATAAGAGAAGACCGGAGCCATATAAGGGCAAGGGAATCAAATATGCTGACGAAGTGATCAGACGTAAAGTCGGTAAGACCGGTAAGAAATAAATAAGGAGAGTGAGAACATGATTAAGAAAGCATCCAGAGCGGAAATTCGTGAAAAGAAACATAGAAGACTCCGTCATCATCTGAATGGAACAGCAACTACTCCAAGACTGGCAGTATTCCGTTCCAACAAGCATATCTATGCACAGATTATTGATGACAGCGTGGGAAAAACTTTAGTATCAGCTTCTACTCTTCAGAAAGATGTAAAAGCAGAGCTTGAGCATACAGACGATGTAAAAGCAGCAGCATATCTTGGAACTGTAATCGGTAAGAAAGCAGTTGAAGCAGGTATCGAGAGCGTAGTTTTCGACAGAGGAGGCTACATTTACCACGGAAAAATTAAAGCATTAGCAGACGCAGCAAGAGAAGCTGGACTGAAATTCTAAAAGGGAGGAAAAAGACACATGAAACATAATCTTATTGATGCTAGTCAGTTAGAATTAGAAGATAAAGTAGTGTCAATCAAACGTGTTACCAAGGTTGTTAAAGGTGGCCGTAACTTCCGTTTCACAGCTTTGGTTGTTGTAGGTGACGGCAACGGACATGTTGGTGCAGGTTTAGGAAAGGCAGCTGAAATTCCGGAAGCGATCCGCAAAGGAAAAGAAGATGCTATGAAAAAACTGGTAACAGTAGCAAGAGACGAGAACGGTTCCATCACACATGACTTCGTAGGCAAATTCGGAAGCGCTGAGATGCTTCTGAAACGTGCTCCGGAAGGTACTGGTGTAATCGCCGGAGGTCCGGCACGTGCCGTAATCGAGCTTGCAGGTATCAAGAACATCCGTACAAAATGTATGGGCTCCAGAAATAAACAGAATGTTGTCCTGGCTACCATCGAAGGTCTCAGCCAGCTGAAGACTCCGGAAGAAGTTGCTAAACTTCGCGGAAAATCTGTAGATGAGATTCTGGCATAAGGAGGAAACGAAAAATGGCAGATACAATTAAGGTTACATTAGTAAAGTCTCCAATCGGTGCAGTTCCGAAACACAAAAAGACTGTAGTTGCTATGGGACTTACAAAAATGCATAAAACAGTTGAAATGCCGGATAATGCTGCAACAAGAGGAATGATCAAACAGGTTCAGCATCTGGTAAAAGTTGAAGAGTAATTCTACACAGTATAGATAATAAAAGGAGGTGCCAAACATGGATTTATCAAACCTGAGACCTGCAGAAGGTTCCAAGCACAGTGATAACTTCAGAAGAGGCCGTGGACATGGTTCCGGAAACGGAAAGACAGCCGGAAAAGGACATAAAGGACAGTTAGCACGTTCCGGACACAAGAAACCGGGATTTGAAGGTGGACAGATGCCTTTATACAGACGTCTTCCGAAGAGAGGCTTCAAAAACAGAAACTCCAAAGAGATCATTGCAATCAATGTTGACGTTCTGAATCGTTTTGAGGACGGAGCAGAGGTTACAGCCGAGAGTCTGCTGGAAAGCCGTGCAATTTCCAAAATCGGCGACGGTGTAAAGATTCTTGGAAACGGTGAGCTGACTAAGAAACTTAACGTAAAAGTGAACGCTGTCAGCGAGACCGCAAAAGCTAAAATTGAAGCTGCTGGTGGTACAGTAGAGGTGATTTAATGTTTGAAACTCTCAAAAGTCTCTTTAGAGTAAAAGAGATGCGTCGTAAGCTGTTTTACGTGATTGGAATGATCTTTGTCATCCGAATCGGATCTCAGCTTCCTGTTCCGGGTGTGGACAGCGACGTATTCAGACAGTGGTTTCAGAGCAACACCGGGGACGCATTTAACTTCTTTGATGCGTTCACCGGCGGCTCCTTTGAGAGTATGTCTATATTTGCTCTGAACATTACACCATATATTACATCATCCATTATCATTCAGCTTCTTACAATTGCCATCCCTGCTCTGGAAGAAATGCACAGAGACGGTGAAGAGGGAAGAAAGAAGATGACAGCAATTACCCGTTATGTAACGGTTGGTCTTGCTCTGTTTGAGTCTATTGCAATGACAATCGGTTTTGCAAGAGGAAACATTGTTCAGGACATGAACATTCTTAAGGGTATTGTTGTAGTAGTATCTCTGACAGCAGGATCTGCTATGCTGATGTGGATTGGTGAGCGTATCACAGAAAAAGGAATCGGAAACGGTATTTCTATTGTACTTGCAGTAAATATTGTGTCCAGAATCCCAAGTGATATGGTAACTCTGTATGAGAATTTTATTAAGGGCAAAACAATTGCCAAGGGAATGCTTGCAGGTGTGATCATTTTGGCAGTCATTCTTGTAGTAGTCGTATTTGTTCTTATTCTCAATGGAGCTGAAAGAAGAATTCCGGTACAGTATTCCAAGAAGATGGTTGGACGTAAACTTATGGGCGGACAGACAAACCATATTCCTCTGAAGGTAAACACTGCCGGAGTTATCCCGATCATTTTTGCTTCTTCCATTATGTCTTTCCCGGGGCTGATCGCTCAGTTTGCAGGCAAAGCAAATGGTACAGGAATCGGAAGTGAAATTTTGAAGGGGCTGTCTTCCAGTAACTGGTGTGATCCGTCTCAGCTGAAATACAGCTGGGGCCTGATCGTATATATTGTTCTCTGTGTATTCTTTGCATATTTCTATACTTCCATTACCTTTAATCCACTGGAAGTTGCAGATAATATCAAGAAACAGGGCGGCTTTATTCCGGGTATCCGTCCGGGTAAACCAACATCCGATTATCTGGAGAAACTCCTTACTTACATTATATTTATAGGCGCAGTTGGCCTGATCATCGTGGCAGTTATTCCGTTCTTCTTTAACGGTATCTTTAAGGCTCAGGTTTCCTTTGGAGGAACCTCACTTATTATCGTTGTAGGTGTTGTCCTTGAGACTGTGAAACAGATTGAATCTCAGTTGCTTGTCCGCAACTATAAAGGCTTTCTGGCTAACTAGTGCGCAAATTTATTGTCAGCAATGAAGTTGTGCACAGGAAATGAAGGTTGCGGTGTGCTTCTGCATGCTGCAGCCATTTTAAGTTATCAGGGATAAATCAGGACAGCGCCTTATTGCTGCCTGTTTGTCCTGGAATATAAGGAGGGTATGATTATGAGGATTATTATGCTGGGTGCGCCGGGTGCCGGAAAAGGAACTCAGGCAAAAAAAATTGCTGAGAAATATGGAATTCCCCATATTTCCACAGGAGACATTTTCCGTGCAAACATCAAAAACGGCACGGAGCTTGGCAAAAAAGCAAAAACCTATATGGATCAGGGGCTTCTTGTACCTGATGAACTGACCTGTGATCTTGTAGTAGACAGAATCCAGCAGGATGATGCAAAGAACGGCTATGTTCTTGACGGTTTTCCGAGAACCATTCCTCAGGCAGAATGTCTGACAGAGGCTCTTGAGAAACTGGGAAGCAAGATCGACTTTGCCATTGATGTGGATGTTCCGGATGAAAACATCGTAAACCGTATGGGCGGAAGACGCGCCTGCCTGAAATGCGGAGCTACTTATCATCTTGTTTATGCGGCTCCCAAGACAGAAGGCGTATGCGATACCTGCGGAGAGAAACTGGTTCTTCGTGACGATGACCAGCCGGAAACTGTTCAGAAGCGTCTGAACGTATACCACGAGCAGACACAGCCTCTGATCGATTACTATACAGAGCAGGGTGTATTAAAAACAGTAGACGGAACACGTTCTCTGGATGAAGTATTCCAGGAAATCGTGGGAGTTTTAGGAGAATAAAAAATGTCAGTTTCAATTAAGTCAGAACATGAAATAGAGCTTATGAGACATGCCGGTCATTTGCTGGAAAAGGTCCACAATGAACTGGCTGCTCATATCAGACCGGGAATCAGCACCAAGGAACTGGACCGTATCGGAGAGGAAATGATCCGCTCTCTGGGCTGTACTCCGAATTTTCTGAATTATAACGGATTTCCGGGATCTTTCTGTATCAGCATCAATGATGAGGTGGTACACGGAATCCCGTCCAAAAAGAAAATCATTCAGGAAGGAGATCTTGTAAAGATCGACGCGGGACTGATCTATCAGGGATATCATTCTGATGCAGCCCGTACCTATGCAGTAGGAGAAGTTTCTCCGGAAGCCCGTCAGCTTATGGAAGTAACAAAGCAGAGCTTCTTTGAAGGCATTAAATTTGCAAAGGCAGGAAATCACCTGAATGATATTTCCAAGGCAATCGGAGCTTATGCAGCAAAATATAATTATGGTATTGTGCGTGATCTGGTTGGACACGGAATCGGAACTCATCTTCATGAGGATCCCCAGATACCAAACTTTCCTCAGAAGCGCCGTGGGATCAAGCTGATGCCGGGCATGACTCTGGCAATTGAACCGATGATCAATATTGGCCGCGCAGACGTGGCCTGGGAGGACGATGACTGGACAGTTGTCACAATGGACGGATCTCTTTCCGCTCATTATGAAAACACCGTTCTGATCACAGACGGCGAACCGGAAATTCTGACTCTTACAAAATGACAGATGACACAGGAGGTTAAGGATGTCAAAAGCAGATGTGATTGAAGTAGAAGGAACTGTACTGGAGAAGCTTCCAAACGCAATGTTTAAGGTAGAGCTGGAGAACAAACATGTGGTTCTCGCTCATATCAGCGGTAAGCTTCGTATGAATTTTATCCGTATCCTTCCGGGAGATAAAGTAACAATCGAGCTTTCTCCGTATGATCTGTCCAAGGGCAGAATTATCTGGAGAGATAAATAAAAAGTCTCTTTCCGAGAGCAGCAATAAAGATATTACTTGAGGCACAGGAATTATATCAGATTCCTGTGCTTTTTGTATTTATCGGGAAAAACTGTATTATGCAGTCTGTTTTCCGCAGATAATAAATGTTCCGTAAGAATGTATTTTACTGATTTTTCAGAAATAAAGAAAGAGGAAATTTATGTTAAAATCAGATGATTTTAGTATGAAATTGTTGATATCTGTCATAAAGGAGGCATAGATTTAGACCAATTCAGTCTTTTTTTCAACTTTACATACAAGATATGCTATGTTAAAATATATAATATATTACAGGTTTTGTGACAGCGTATCAGCTTTACGGCAGAAACTTTTTCTGTGGCAGGAAAAACAGACTGCATAATTATTACAATTTATGTAATAAGGAGAAGCTGGAAGGAGAAATATGAAAAATTCACAGAAATATATGACTGCGCCTGAAAACAGGCAGTTTTTTGCGTCCCCGGATTTTTGTGGGGGGGGGGCAAAATGCAAGTGCTTTGTGGAACTATGAACGGGAAAGTTACTGCTAAACTGAATAAAGTTTTATTGGATATGATAAAACATCCACACAGAATTTGCAATAAGCATCCAATACTGTTGAAAATATCATATTCAGCCTGCAAATGTTAGAAGAAGACCATTTACAGGCTATTTAGCGTGTTCGGAACTTTTGCAGCGGGATGAAGCGTCTGGTTTTTGATCAGCTTCATGGCAACGGAAAAACGAAAAGAAAAATATTAAGTTTGAGGTTGGAGGATATCAATGTATCGGAAAAATTCAAGTGGTTGGGTAAAACATGTTGACTTTATCTTATTGGACTTACTGTGTATTCAGCTTGCATTCTATTTTTCCTATGTGTGTCGGATGGGAGAATGGAATCCCTACAGTGTACCAATATATCGAAATATGGCAATCTTTATAGAACTGGCAGATATAGCTGTTATATTTCTGTTTGAGTCCTATAAGAATGTATTAAAAAGAGGATATTACATAGAACTTGTTTCTTCCATAAAACAGGCAGTGATGCTGATACTGGTGGGAAGCCTGTATTTGCTCAGCGTACAGGAAGGAAATATGTATTCCAGAACTGCGTTTTATTTAATGGGCATTTTTTATGCTGTCTTTGCCTACGGCGCACGTATTTTGTGGAAACGCTATCTGAAAAAGAAAATGAAAACAGGCGGCGACAGTTCTCTGATTATCATTACTTCCAGTAAGATTGCCGAAAAAGTAGTAAAGAGCATTAAAAATCATAACTATGAAATGTATCAGATGAATGGCGTTATAGTTCTGGACCGGGATATGACAGGAGAGGATATTGAGGGCGTTCCCGTTGTTGCAAATGCAGAAAATGTAGCAGAATTTCTGCGTCAGAGCTGGGTAGACGAAGTATTTATAAATCTGGATGAAAGTATCCCGTACCCAAAGGAATTAATAGAAAGATGTTCTGAAATGGGACTTACAGTGCATTTGAATCTTGTAAAGATTACAAACAGCACATTAGGCAAACAATCCATTGGAAAAGTCGGAGAATACACAGTGCTGACCACGAGTATTAACTATATGACCATGAGACAGGCCTTTTTAAAGAGAACCATGGATATTGCTGCAGGTCTGGCGGGATGTATTGCCACAGGGATCATTTTTGTGTTTGTAGCACCCATTATATACATAAGTTCACCGGGACCGATTTTTTTCAGCCAGGAACGTGTAGGACAGAATGGTAAGATATTTAAGATGTACAAATTCCGAAGTATGTATATGGACGCGGAAGAGCGGAAAGCTGAACTGATGAAAGAAAATAAAATGAGCAGCAATCTGATGTTTAAGCTGGACTTTGATCCGAGAATCATCGGAAACAAGGTCCTTCCGGACGGCACAAAAAAGACCGGGATCGGTCAGTTCATCCGATCCACGTCACTGGATGAGTTTCCGCAGTTCCTTAATGTGCTTCTTGGACAGATGTCGTTGGTAGGCTTCCGTCCGGCGTTAAAATCCGAGTATGAAGAGTATGAATATCATCACAGAGCAAGAATCGCCATGAAACCGGGAATTACCGGAATGTGGCAGGTCAGCGGCAGAAGCGATATCACTGACTTTGAAGAAGTAGTAAAGCTGGATACAGAATATATAAGAAACTGGAGCATGGGACTGGATTTCAGGATCCTGTTTAAGACGGTTGCTGCTGTCCTAAAGAGAGATGGATCTATGTGATGTAATTATGAATAGACAAAAATTTGGAGATAGATTAGAGTGAGTGACAAATTAAGGATTGCAATGTTTGGACAAAAGAGACTGTCCAGAGAAGGCGGAATAGAAATTGTTGTAAAAGAGCTTGCTACAAGAATGGTAAAAAAAGGACATGAGGTTACTTGTTATAATCGTTCCGGACATCATGTAAGTGGAGATGAATTTGACGATACACAAGAGAAGGTGTACTTAGGTATCAAGCAAAAGTTTGTCCCAACGATTGAAAAAAAAGGATTGGCTGCTGTTAGTGCATCATTCTTTGCAGCATTATATTGTGCTTTTGGAAAATATGATGTGGTTCATATTCATGCAGAGGGGCCAGCGTTTTTTTGTTGGATTCCAAAGTTATTCGGTAAAAAAGTAATTGTAACTGTACATGGTATTGATTGGCAGAGAGAAAAATGGAAGTCAGGATTTGCTTCAAAATTTATCCGCCAAGGTGAAAAAAATGCAGTAAAATATGCAGATGAAATTATTGTTTTAAGCAAAGGTGTTCAGACATATTTTGAAGATACATATGGAAGAAAAACAAGATTTATTCCTAATGGGGTAACCAGACCAGCAATAAGACATGCAGAAATCATTACTGAAAAATATGGTTTAATAAAGGATTCTTATATTTTGTTTCTGGGGAGACTGGTTCCGGAAAAGGGAATCAGATACTTGCTTGAAGCATTTAAAGACGTTAAGACAGAAAAAAAACTCGTAATAGCTGGCGGTAGTTCTGACACGGATGAATTTGCAAATGAATTGAAGGAACTTGCAAAAGGTGATGCAAGAATCTTGTTTACTGGTTTTGTACAAGGACAGGAACTGGAAGAACTATATAGTAATGCTTATATATATACACTTCCAAGTGATTTGGAAGGGATGCCGTTAAGTTTACTGGAAGCAATGAGCTATGGTAATTGTTGCCTGGTATCAGATATTGATGAATGTACAGAAGTGGTAGAGAATAAGGCTCTAATATTTAAGAAATCTGATGTAAATGATCTGAAGAAAACGTTACAAGAGGTATGTGTGCGAGCAGATGCGGTAGAAACGTTAAAAAGACAGGCGGCTGATTTTATTTGTAATAAATATAATTGGGATGAGATTGTGCAAGAGACATTGGAATTATATAGGAGAGCGAAATAAATGAGAGTTTTGATGATAAATAAGTTCTTGTATCCAAATGGCGGATCAGAAACTTACATATTTAAATTAGGTGAATACCTGGAAAAAATGAAACATGAGGTTCAGTACTTCGGTATGGAGCACGAAGACCGCTGTGTGGGCAACCGAGTTAATGTGTATACAAGTGATATGGATTTTCATGGTGGCAGCAAGCTGTCGAAGCTGACTTACCCAATCAAGACCATTTATAGCAGGGAGGCCCGGAAGAAACTGCGGTTGGTACTGGATGACTTCCAGCCGGATGTCTGCCATCTGAACAATTTTAACTATCAGCTCACACCGTCCATTATTCTGGAAATTGTGAAGTGGCGGAAAGAGACTGGGCATAAGTGCAAGATCGTTTTCACAGCGCATGACTATCAGTTAGTCTGTCCGAATCATCAATTAAAGAACCCGATTACACACCAGAACTGCGAAAAATGTCTAGGTGGACATTTTATGAACTGTGTAAAAGGAAAATGTATTCATGGCTCTACGGCAAAGTCCATCATCGGTACGATGGAAGCAGAGTTCTGGAAGATGAACGGAGCGTACAAATATATTGATAAGATTATTTGCTGCTCTGAATTCCTGAAAACAAAAATGGATACGAATCCATTGTTCAGAGAGAAAACGATTGCTCTTCATAACTTTGTGGAGAGGGTTGAACCTAAGGTGGTTGAGAAAAAGAACTATGTTCTCTATTTTGGTCGTTTCTCTGAGGAAAAGGGCATTGGTACACTCATCAAAGTCTGCAAGGAGCTGCCGGATGTGCAGTTTATCTTTGCAGGTACCGGTCCGCTTGAGGAGTGTATCAAGGGGGTGAACAATATCAAGAATGTTGGTTTCCAGAAAGGCGAAGCGTTGGAGAAGCTGATCCGTGAAGCACGGTTCTCCATTTATCCATCCGAGTGGTACGAGAACTGCCCGTTCTCCGTGATGGAATCCCAGATGTACGGCACACCGACGTTGGGTGCTGATATCGGCGGTATCCCGGAGCTGATTCAGGTCGGTAAGACCGGTGAGTTGTTTGAGAGTGGTAATGTCGAAGATCTGAAGAAGAAGGTCGAGAAGCTCTGGGAGGATAAAAAGCTGTGTGAGCAATATAGCAAGAACTGTAAGGACATCAGCTTCGATACTATCGATGAGTATTACGAGAAAATTATGAAAGTTTATTGATAAAAAAGAGAGGTATTAAAAATGGCTAATAATAGCGAAAAGAAGTTAAATGGTACAGTCATCGTCACTTACCGCTGCAACGCTCGTTGCTCTATGTGCAACCGTTATAAAGCACCTTCTAAGCCGGAAGAGGAAATCAGTATCGAGACCATCAAGAAGCTGCCGAAAATGTACTTCACGAACATCACTGGCGGTGAGCCTTTTATCCGTACTGACCTGAAAGATATCGTGCGTGAGTTGTACAAGAAGTCCGACCGTATTGTTATTTCTACCAACGGTTTTTTCACAGACCGTATCGTTGATTTGTGTAAGGAATTTCCGCAAATCGGTATCCGTATTTCCATCGAGGGTCTGGAGCAGACCAACAACGAGATCCGTGGACTGCAGAACGGCTACCAGCGTGGTTACGGTACGCTGAAAAAATTGCGTGAGATGGGTATGAAGGATGTTGGTTTCGGCATGACCGTTCAGGACAAGAATGCTCCGGATCTGGTTCCGCTGTACAAGATATCCGACGAGATGGGCATGGAGTTTGCTACTGCTTCTCTGCACAATAGCTTCTATTTTGTTGAGGCAAAGAATATCATCCATGACCGTCCGATGGTGGCTAAGAACTTCGAGAATCTGGTCAATGAGCTGCTCCGCAGCAACAGCCCGAAGAAATGGTTCCGTGCTTACTTTAACCATGGTCTGATTAATTACATCTATGGGCAGAAGCGCCTGCTGCCTTGTGACATGAGCTTTGATACCTTCTTTATTGATCCGTATGGCGATGTTATGCCTTGTAACGGTACCAAGGATAAGGAAGTCATGGGCAACCTGAACAACCAGACTTGGGATGAGCTGTGGAACAGCCCGGAGGCTGAGAAGGTTCGTGCAAAAGTTCGCTGCTGTGACCGTGACTGCTGGATGATCGGTTCTGTTTCCCCGGCTATGCACAAATACATCTGGAAGCCTGCTACTTGGGTTCTGGTTCATAAGTTCAAGGCTCTGTTCACCAAGCATCCATACAGCATGTACGAGTTGAAGATTTGCCGTGATTACCGTGATGGTAAAGTCACTAAAGAGGATCTGGACAAGTGCAGCACCTGCGATATGAACTGCGTGATCAACAACGGTCTGAGCGAGGCATCTAAGGAGCAGCTGAAGCATAAGACCGGCGAGGAAATTGTGGATGCCGATATCGCACAGCAGATGGAGACGAAGTAATGAGTGAACAGACAGCGATAAGAAAAAGAGAAGTGTGGGTTGATGATGTAAAAGTCATTGCTTGCATATTGGTCGTGTTGGGGCATTTTTTTCAGAGTATGACGAAAGCAAATATTCTGCCTGAAAGCGACTTGTATAAGTGGTTCAATACGACGATTTATTATTTCCATGTGCCGTTGTTTTTTATTTGTAGTGGATACTTGTATCAGAAATACAGCAGGGTAAACAGTGTGGGCAGTTGGTGCAAGAATGTAGCGAAAAAAGCATTGGCACTCGGGGTGCCTTATGTAGCCTTTACAACTGCTACATGGGTACTGAAAAAAGCATTCTCAAGTAGTGTTAATGACCAGATTGGAGGTCTTGGTGATACACTGCTCCTTCATCCAACTGCTCCGTATTGGTATTTATACGCACTGTTCTTCATCTTTCTTGTTACGCCAACTTTTAATAGTGTGAAAGCGGCTGCGGTTGGATTGGTGGTTGCATTAGCTGCAAAAAACCTAATTTTGACTGGGGGGGGGACAACGTTTACGCAGTATCGACCGTTCTCTCAAACGAAATTTGGTTTGTATTTGGAATGAGTATTTGCGTGTTTAACTTGCAACTGAAGGGCAGAAAATTACAAGGAACGATATGCGGATTGTTGTTTATGATTTTGAGTATTGTGGTGTATACGATAGGAATTAGAGTAGGTGTAATCTCTTTCGTAATGGGATTATTGGCTTGTGCAGCCGTCATCATGATGGTGGTGGATTTTGAGAGAAAGCTCGGGAAGGGCATGGATTTTCTTGCAAAATATACGATGCCAATTTTCTTGATGCACACGCTGTTTGCAGCTCCGTTGAGATCTGTGTTGCTAAAGATTGGAATTTCAAATTCTGCGATTCATGTGGTATTAGGACTTGGAATCAGCTTTGCTGGACCAATTATTGCGACATGGATCATGAAGAAAACAAAATGGTTAGAGTTCTTTTTGTATCCTAATAAATATTTGAAATAAGAATAGATGTTACTTGACTAATTGAGAAAGGAAAACAACTAAAATGCCAGGTGAAGAGCAACTGGATAAAATCCATTTTTTGGAATTAAAAATTGCAAAAGAGATAAAAAGAATTTGCGATAAAAATAATATAAAGTATTTTTTAACAGCAGGGACGTTGTTGGGTGCAGTTCGACATGGTGGATTTATTCCGTGGGATGACGATATGGATATCGGAATGTTACGAATGGATTATGAAAAATTTATCAACGCATGCCAAAAAGATTTGGGAAAAGAATTTTTTCTTCAGACATGGGATACTGACCCAGAGTTTCCGTTTTCTTTTGGCAAAATTCGTTTAAAAGGAACACATTTTGTTGAAGGATTTTCGGAGAATGCAGGTGCATGTGATGGAATATTCGTTGATATTTTTCCTTTTGATAATGTTCCCGATGCTTTGAAAGAACGCAAGAAACAAAGTCGCAAATACTTTCTGTGCAAGCGACTTTTGTGGATGAAAAAGGGGATGGGAACAAATATGAAAGAGGAAAATATGAAACAGAAGGTAAAATATTATGCTTTTTGGCTTTTTTCACATTTGTTTCGCTATGAAGATATAAAAAACTATTTTGCAAAGATTCAGAAAACTTATAATGACCATTCGACTAAAATGGTGGTAACGGATGGATCATATACATACGAAAAAGAGTCGATTGAGAGAAAATGGGTGGAAAACTTAGAACCTGTTAGATTTGAAACAGAGGAGTTTCTTTCATATAGGGATAAAGAAGAGTACCTAAAACACTTTTATGGGGACTATATGAAACTTCCACCAATAGAAAAAAGAAATAGACATTTACTGAGAAATGTCGATTTTGGTGAATATTGATAGATGCTTTTGAAGATTTCAAAGGTAGATAGGAGTTTGTACATGAAAAGAGTTATTACATACGGAACGTTCGATTTGTTACATTATGGTCATATTAATTTGCTTAGAAGAGCCAAAGCACTCGGCGATTATTTGATTGTAGTGCTTTCTTCTGATGAGTTTAATTGGAATGAAAAGCACAAGAAAACATATTTTACGTATGGACAGAGAAAGCAATTGTTGGAGTCAATCAGATATGTAGACCTTGTAATTCCAGAGACAAACTGGCAGCAAAAGAGAACAGATATGCATGAATATCATGTGGATACCTTTGTTATGGGAAATGATTGGGAAGGAAAGTTTGATTTTCTAAAGGATGAGGGTGTAGAGGTTGTTTATTTACCACGTACACCAGAGATTAGCAGTAGTCAAATAAAAAAGGATCTGTATGATGCAAATGATGTTGGGAAAAGTAAAATGTCCCATGAGGATATAAATACAGATCCTAATTAATAATAAACAACTAGCAAACAAGAAACTAGAAGTGTTGTATATAAATTTTAGGTTTGATATTCAGTGGCACTTTAACAGAGACGCCATGTACAAGAAAGGAATGAAAAAATGAAGAGCATACTGTTTGTTATGATGTCTCTGCAAAGTGGTGGAGCAGAAAAAAGCTTAGTTAATTTATTGAATGAAATGAATCCTCAGAAATACGAAATAGATTTACTCCTGTTTCGTAAAACGGGAACTTTTTTAAGCCAAGTACCTTCATATGTTCATGTTTGTAATATTCCTGTGGAAATTGAAAAGCTTTACGGAAGTATGGCTCAAGCAAAAAATCTTTTGGGAACAAAGGTTATCGGTACAATAGCTGCAAGAGTACATGAGAGCACACCTGGGGCAAGGGCCGGATACCGATGGGAGCATTATTACACTAAGAAGATTCCAATATTTAAGAAACAATACGATGTAGCTTTTGCATATATTACGGGCGAAACTATGTTTTATACCGTTGAAAAGGTGCAGGCTAAACGAAAAATTTGTTTTGTCCATAATGACTATAAAACTGCTAAGCACCCTAAAAAGTATGATTATCGTTATTTTCAAAAACTTGATGGAATTGCGTCTATTTCAAAATTATGCTGTGATGTATTAAAGGAAGAGTTTCCAGAGTTTGCTGATAAGGTGTGGTGCATTGAAAATATTACATCATCTGCGGTAGTAAAAAAAAGAGCAGACGAGTTTGTATCAAGCGAATTGAAAGGTACAAACATAATTTTATCAATAGGCAGACTTATGGAGCAAAAAGGATTTGATTTAGCAATTTCGGCAGCAGCTATCTTAAAGAAAAAAGGTATAGATTTTCATTGGTATATTGTTGGAGATGGTGAATTGCGAAAAGATCTAGAAAGTCAAATTGAGCGAGAGGGTGTTCGTAATGAGTTTACAATATTAGGAGGGCGGGAGAATCCGTACCCGTATATTAAAGCCTGTACGATTTTCGCACAAACGTCTCGTTATGAAGGAAAATCAGTTGTACTTGATGAGGCGAAAATTCTTGCAAAGCCCATAGTTGTGACAAATTATGCCACTGTTAATGATCAAATTCTTGATAGACAAGAGGGGATTGTAGTGGATATGACACCGGAAGGAATTGCCAATGGAATAGCAGAACTTCTGGGTAATAAGCAACTAAGAAAATCACTGGAAGATTACCTGAGTTCACATGAATACGGCAATCAAAGAGAAATTGAAAAGTACTATAAATATATTGAGGGAAAGTGAGAAGATTAAATGAAAGTCCTTTTTGTATCAAAGGAGCTACATCCAGCTGCAGGCTCTGGTGTTGGGGCAAGAATGCACAGGGACACACTATATGAATTAGTCGGAAGAGAAAATGTTTTTGTGATTGATTTGGATTTATTTATAGAACCCAGTAGAAAACAAAACTATAGATCATATGGTAAGTATAAAAATAAATTTGAAAGAATAAAAAGAAACTTACAAATGAATACTTATTATTTCAGCGATAGCATAATTAATGAAATAATAAACATAGTTAAGGGAGAAAATATAGAGTTTGTTTTTTTGGATGATTCTACATTTGGAAAGCTAGCAAACGCAATTAAAAAGAAATATCCGAGGGTAAGAGTAGTTTCCTTTTTTCATGATGTGAAGGCACAGCTCTACCCGATATGGATAAAAAGAAGTAAATTTGTTGATAAAATTGACTTTAGAATTGGGATAGAAAATGAAAAGAAAAGTGTCTTTTCTGTCGATAAAAATATTGTTTTGAATTCGGCAGAAGATAAACTTCTTGAACGATATTATGGTGTGAAAGCTGATTATCATTATCCTGTATGTGTAAGCCTCCCAGAAGAGAGTGAAAAAAATCCTTATCCTGAAAACGGAAAGAAAGTAATTCTGTTTGTTGGAACATCATATGTGGCTAATATAAATGGAATAAGGTGGTTTTATAAGAATGTGTTTTTGAAAATCTCAGATTATTTTGATTTTTGGGTTGTAGGGAAAGGCCTTGACTGTATGAAAAAAGAGTTTTCTGATAATGCATCTTTTCATGCGGAAGGATTTGTAGAGAGTTTGGCTGATTATTACAGGCATGCAGATGTTATTGTTGCGCCTCTTACAGGAGGGGGTGGAATGAAAATTAAAACTGCAGAAGCAATTTCTTATGGAAAAGTATTCGTTGGATCAACGGAAAGCCTGCATGGATATTATGAGGAAATGCCAAAAGATATAATTAACAAGGTAATATTTCGATGCGATACAATAGAAGATTACTTAAAAGCTTTTTCTACGATGGCTGAAAAAGAAGTTAAGAAGCAAAATGAAGCTCTTGTGGAACTTTATAAAACGAAGTATTCATCTACTGCATCATATAATATTATGAAAAAAATTGTGGAAGAAACAATGGGTGAAGAAATATGATCATTACAAAAACACCGTTCCGCATGTCATTTTTTGGCGGTGGAACGGATATGGAAAGCTTTTTTAAAGAAAATGGTGGAGCAGTATTATCCACTACATTTGATAAATACTGTTATGTAAATGTGCGTCATCTGCCGCGTTTTTTTGATTATTCAACGGAACTGTCTTATTCTAAGACGGAACGTGTAACAAATATTGACGACATTCAGCACCCTGCAATCCGAAATGCAATGAAAATGTTAGACATGCATGAGATTCGTCTTACATATGAAGCAGATCTTCCGGCACGTTCTGGCCTAGGAACATCAAGTTCTTTCGCAGTTGGAATGCTGAATGCCTTCTATGCTTTAAAGGGAAAGTATGCTGATAAGAAAAGACTGGCAGATGAAGCAATTTATCTGGAACGAAATCTTTGTCAGGAAGCTGGTGGATGGCAGGATCAGATTGCGGCCTCGTTCGGCGGATTTAACCGCATCAACTTTAATGCAGATGGGTATGAGGTTTTGCCAGTCATTATTTCACCAGAGCGAAAGAAACAGCTCAATCAGAATTTGATGATGTTTTTTACCGGCTTTACTCGCTTTTCTTCGGATGTGCAGAAAGCAAATGCAGTAGGAAAGCAGGATAAGACGGCGCAGTTGAAAAAGATGTTGGCATTGGTCGATGATGCTGAACGTGTTTTGACAGATAAGAATGCAGATCTTGATGATTTTGGCAGAATGCTGGATCATACTTGGAAACTTAAGCGTCAAACTGGATCGGCAGTTTCAACGAATAGTATTGATGAACTTTATGCAAAAGGCATAGCTGCAGGGGCTTTAGGTGGAAAATTGCTTGGTGCAGGTGGCGGCGGATTCCTTGTATTTTATGTCCAGCCAGATCGTCAGGATTCTATACGGTGGGCTATGCGTGATTTGATGCACATTCCGTTTGCATTTGAAGATGGTGGCACAAGAGTAATCCACTATACACCGGAAAATTATGAACCGAGGAATGATGAATGAGTAAGAAGATGAGGATGTTGCAGATATTAAATCTGTGGAGGCTTATACCAGCATATTTGGTTGTTTGTGCATCCAATAATAAAACGATTATTTTTGAGGAAATACAGCATTGGAAAAAATGTACAAGACGTACTGAAAAGGCTAGATTTGATATTTTTAGCAGTTTAATGCTAGAATTAAAGGAGTATCGTACATTATTGCAATATCGCCTGGGGGGGCAGAAAATTATTGCTAAAAATGTTTTTTCCAGGTATGGATACCCTGTATATTAATACTCCTGAAATTGGTCCGAGATTATTCATACAGCATGGATTTGCAACAAATATCAGCGCGAAACGAATAGGAAGTGATTGTTGGATTAACCAGCAGGTTACGATTGGATATACATTTGATTCGGAGCCACCCGTGATAGGCAATGGAGTGAGAATATCGGCAGGAGCAAAAGTGCTTGGCCAAATTGAAATTGGAGACAATGCTATTATTGCTGCAAATGCAGCAGTTGTAAAGAGTGTAGAAGAAAATATGGTTGTTGGCGGTGTGCCGGCGAGAATAATTGGTGAGAATTTGAAGCATAAGCTGTTTGCCGGTGAGAACCAAAGGCCCCTCCAATAATAACGACGAGGTAAAAAATGAAAGATTTGACGAGACATATAGAACTGCTAATTAGTAGATATCCAGTTTTGGAAGAGTCAAAACAGGATATCGAGAAGGCATATTCAGTATTAGAAAAATGCTACAAGACAAAGCACAAGGTTCTAATAGCCGGAAATGGTGGGTCGGCAGCGGATGCGGAGCATATTGTCGGGGAATTGATGAAAGGATTTAAGCTTCCCAGAAAACCTGACATGGGTTTTGCTAGCAAGTTAATTGAAAAAGATGAAGAGTTGGGATGTGTTTTAGCGGAGAATCTTCAAGGAGCACTCCCGGCTATTGCATTAGATGGTCATGTGGCATTATCTACAGCATATATGAATGATTGCGAACCATTACTCTGCTTTGCACAACAGGTGAATGGTTATGGCGGAGAAGGAGATGTGTTCTTTGGCATTTCTACAAGCGGAAACAGTAAAAATGTTCTGTATGCAGCTGTTACCGCACATGCAAAAGGAATGAAAGTAATTGGTTTGACAGGATCTAAAAATAATAAGCTTGAGCAGATGAGCGATGTCTGCATTAAAGTGCCACAAACAGAAACATATATGATTCAAGAACTGCACCTTCCAATTTACCATTGTTTATGTTTGATGTTAGAGGAGAGATTCTTCAGTGAATAACTGCGTTGGAGGAGGAGAAATAGATTGCCATCATTTAAAATAAAAATAAGTACACTCTTTATGATATTATACTGTTTTGCTATGTTTGTTCCAGGGTATTTTTCAAATGTAGGTATTAAGATATTGTCAAATTTGATGATGGTTATAGCTGCATTGTTTTTACTCCGTCGAAAATATAAACCAAATAAATTTATTGTATTAACGGGTATATATATGTTGTATTTAATTACAATTACATATATAAATCGTACAAATGCGGCAGATATACATTTGATTATTTCTTATTGTAAGATATTCTTTTTCTTGGGTGTTGTTGATTATATGCTTAAAAATAAGCAAGCAATTGCAGTGAATATAATGTTTTATATACTGTTATTATTTGTTTCTCTAGATTTCTTTTCAATTATATTTTTTCCTGATGGATTATATAATACATCTTTGGTATGGAATGAGTGGAGTACATCGCATGTGGCAGAGTGGATTTATGGAAATAAAAACAATCGAATATATTGGTATATCATGTTGCTGGTGACAGCATGGGAACGATATATTTTAAATGGAAAAAGTAAGATTTGGCCAACATTAATTGCTATAGGTACTATAGTTACGATGATGCTTGTAAAATCCAGTACAGCAACAACGGTGGCAATTGTTGTTGGAACAGGAATTCTCGTTTCGATTTATAAGAAAAAAGAAATACGGTTCAGTATTAATTCATATCTTTTGGTGGGAATCTGTACTGTGGTTACAATTCTAGTTCTTGCAGGTTCAACTGGATTTCTAAAGATAGTTGTTGAAGGAATATTTCACAAAGACATGACTTTTTCTAATAGAAGTCAAGTTTGGCAACAGGTGCTATTGTTAATCGCACAGAAACCGTTTTGGGGATGGGGAATTGTTGATGATAAAACGGCAACTGGACTGTTGGGAAGTTTAACATATGTAAATGCACATAATCAGTTTTTAAACTGTTTTTGGCAGGGGGGCATTGTATTAATTTGCATTTTAGGTGGAATTATTTTGTGTACGGCAAGGAATATAAATGCTATTGTTAGTGACCGATATAAATTGGTGTTTGAGTGTGTGCTGGTAGGATTAATGATTGATATGATGTTTGAGGTTATTATGGGTACTACTGCAACATGGGGGTGCTTATTATTGCTGAATAGTATACACTTGTTCTTAGAAAAACAGGAAGATTTGTTTTATTAGGAGATAAGATGGATAAAGTAAAGAGAATGCTAATGACAATTTTAACGTCAGGAATAGCAACGATATTAAGTTTTTTAATAAGTTTTAGTTTGACACCGTATATAACAAATAAACTTGGTGTGGAGGCGTATGGATTTGTTACATTGGCAAAGAACTTTACTCAGTACGCGACGATTATTACAATTGCATTAAATTCGTATGGCGCTAGATATATTACGGTTTCATATCATAAGAATGATATGAAAAAGTCTCAGGAATACATTTCTTCTGTATTCTACGGAGACGTGACGATTTCAGCCGTGATAATGATTATTGCAGTTGGTTTCATTGTATTTTTAGATAAAATACTCAATATCTCGTTAGAACTTGTGTTTTCTGTAAAACTGCTGTTCTTTTTTGTCTTTTTAAGCTTTGTTATAACAACAGTGGGAACCTCTTACACGGCGGCGGCTTATATAAAAAACAGATTAGACATTGTGGGAGTTTTCCGCAGTCTTTCCTATGTTCTTGAAGTGATTTTTTATATTGTTGTATTTTCTTTTACAACACCGGAAGTTTGGCAAGTTGGAGTGGCGATTTGCATAGCTCAATTGGTGATATTTGGTGGAAACTATTACATATATAAGAAGTATACACCAGAGTTAAGAATTAGACGAAAAAGTGTTTCATTTAATGCAATAAAAAAATTGGTAGTAAATGGTATCTGGAATTCCATCAATAGTCTTGGTAATACACTGAATTCCGGTTTGGATCTAATAGTGACAAATCTGTGGCTGTCTGATTTGGCAATGGGGCAAATTGCAATAACAAAAACAATTTCAAGTATTTTTATGAGCTTCAATCAGTTGCTGGCTCAGCCTTTTCAGCCATTATTTTTAAAGAGCTACTCTGATGGGAATAAGGAAAAACTAATTTCCGAATTGAAGCTTTCCATGAAATTAACAGGGTTGTTTTCGAGTATTGTATTTGCAGGTTTCTTCTCATTAGGAAAAGTTTTTTATGCTCTTTGGATACCAGGGCAGGATATTGATCTGATTTATATTTTGACGGTTATTACGATGATTTCTTCAGTTGTCGAGGGACCAATATATCCGCTGTACTATATATATACATTAACAGTGAGAAATAAAATACCATGTATTATTACAGTTATAGGTGGAATACTCAATGTGGCGGGAATGGCGATTTTAGTAAAATATAGCTCATTGGGTATATATTCAATTGTATTAACAACAACGGTAATCATGCTGTTTATTAATCTTGTAACGAACCCTATCTATATGACATATTGTTTGAAGGTAAAGTGGTTTACATTTTATCCAACACTTTTAAGAACAGTGATTTCTTGTGTTTGCATGACAGCGAGCTTCATATTAATTGCCGATGTATTGAATCCACACACATGGGTGACATTTCTTTTAACTGCAGGATTATGTGGCGTTTTAGGTTGCATAATACACCTGATTCTTGTCTTTTCAAAAGATGAAAAACAGCAGCTGTTACTTATTGCTAAGAACAAAAATAAATGATACTAAATAATACAGAGACATATAATATGCAGGAAAGGATATAGAATGATATCGACAAAGGAAGAATTGAAAAATGTAATAGAACTTGAAAAAAAGGGATATGGCAGAAATAGTTTAATACGTCGATACTTACGAGAATTAAGAATTTGCGAATACTATAAAAATTGCGGGGGGCATAACACGACTCTTATTTAAACTCCATAACTTTTATAGAAATAGGTTGGGGTTGAGATTAGGGTTTGAAATTCCACTAAATGTTTTTGGAAAAGGTCTACATACATTTCATACAGGAAATATTATTATTATTATTAATGGAACCTCATCTGTTGGAGAATACTGTAATATAATTGGATCAACTTGTTTGGGCAGTAAGAACGGTGGAAACGGTCCAACATTAGGGGATCATTGTGAATTGGGAATGAACTCAGTTGTCATTGGAAATGTTCAAATTGGGAATAATGTTTATATTGTGAACTCTGCAAAAAAGTTACACTAAATCCGCTACACCGCATAAATACTAGATTTTCATGGATAGTTTTAGTGTAACTGTTACACTAAAACCAATTTGGAGAAAATGGCTTGTTTTCAAGCTTTTTAGCCATTTAGTGTAACTTTTATGAAAAGTTCAGATATATTGGAGCAGGGGCAGTGGTAACTAAAAGCTTTGAACAGAATGGAGTTTCTTTGGCTGGGGTTCCAGCTAAAATTGTAGCAAGCAGAAAAGATAGTAAGAAAGCCGATTGAAAAATTATGAAAACAGTGATTATGGCCGGAGGGCGAGGAACTCGAATATCTGAATTATTCCCTGATATTCCGAAGCCTTTGATTCCGATAGAAGGTGTTCCGGTTCTTGAGCGAGAGATTATCTCGTTGAGAAATCAGGGATTTAAAGATATCATTATGACAGTTTCCCATATGGGAGACAAAATCATGAACCATTTTGGAGATGGCTCTAAACTTGGGGTTTCGATTCAGTACTACAATGAAGTTACACCGCTTGGAAATGCTGGTGCACTTTTTAAGTTGCGAGATCAACTAGGAGATGAACCGTTCCTACTTTTGAATGCAGATGCCGTTTTTGATGTTGATTTTAACCGAATGGTTCGATTCCATCAAGAGCATGGCGGATTGGCGACACTGTTTACCCATCCGAATAATCATCCATATGATAGCGGACTCATCATTGCGGAAAATGATATGTCGGTTCAGTCTTGGCTGGCAAAGGAAGATGTTCGCCCGACATATTATAAGAATAGAGTCAATGCAGGTCTGCATGTGATTGATCCTAAAGTCCTTGATATGGTGGCAATTGATACAGATAAAATCGGCACTGTGGACAAGACGACGGGGAAAACTGTAAAAGTTGATTTGGATCGTCAGCTTCTAAAACCGCTGGCTGGATCTGGTAGGATGTTCTGCTACGATTCGCCAGAGTATGTAAAGGATATGGGAACACCAGATCGCTTCCATCAGGTGGAGGAAGATTTCAAAGCAGGAAGAGTATCGGCTAAGAACCTTTCAAACAAGCAGAAAGCGGTGTTCCTCGACAGAGATGGTACGATCAACAAATATGTTGGGTTCCTTAGAAACATTAATGACTTTGAGTTGATTGATGGCGTGGCAGAGGCAATCAAAAAAATCAATGCGTCCGGTTATCTTGCAATTGTAGTCACAAATCAGCCTGTTATTGCTAGAGGAGAGGTGACGATCCAAGAACTGGAAGAGATTCATAATAAGATGGAAACAGAACTCGGTTTGCAGGGAGCTTACCTTGATGCAATCTATTATTGCCCTCATCATCCACACAAGGGATATGAAGGCGAAGTTCCAGAATTGAAGATTGAATGTGATTGTCGCAAACCGAAGCCGGGAATGTTGCTGAAGGCGGCTGACGATTATAATATTGATCTGAGCCAGAGCTATATGATTGGCGATGGTGAAAATGATATTAAAGCTGGATTAGCGGCCGGATGCAAAGCAATTCTGGTTAATGGAGCCGGAACAGATGCTAAGAACGAAGATTTTGGACAAGCTGACACACTGTCTTCTGTACTAGAGTTCGTAGACAAGTATTTGCAGTGAAGATAGCCTAGAATGATTTTTGGGGTTTGATTAAATTGCGAGTACAGAGAGGAAGAAGTTATGAAAACAACATTACTTATCATGGCTGCTGGTATCGGCAGCCGCTTTGGAACAGGAATCAAGCAGTTGGAACCGGTCGATGCTTCTAATCATATAATTATGGACTACTCAATCCATGATGCGATTGAATCTGGTTTCAACCATGTAGTATTTATCATCCGCAAGGATATCGAGAAAGAGTTCAAAGAGGTCATCGGTGATCGCATTGCCTCCATTTGTTCCTCTCACAATGTAACTGTAGACTACGCTTCCCAGGATATTAACGATATTCCGGGAACTCTGCCGGAAGGTCGTACAAAGCCGTGGGGAACCGGTCAGGCCGTGCTTGCAGCAAAGGATGTCATCAAGACACCGTTCATCGTCATCAATGCAGACGATTACTACGGTAAAGAAGGCTTCAAAGCTGTCCATGAGTATCTGGTGAATGGTGGCAAGTCTTGCATGGCAGGCTTTGTGCTGAAAAACACACTGTCCGATAACGGCGGTGTGACTCGTGGTATCTGCAAGATGGACGACCAGAATAATCTGACTGAGGTTGTGGAAACCAAGAACATCGTCAAGACTGAAGTTGGAGCAGAGGCAGACGGTGTGGCTGTTGATGTGAATTCTCTGGTATCCATGAATATGTGGGGATTGACTCCTGATTTTCTGGATGTATTGGAAGAAGGATTCAAAGAGTTCTTTGAGAAAGAAGTCCCAGGCAATCCTCTGAAAGCAGAGTATCTGCTCCCTATCTTTATCGGTGAACTGCTGGACCAGGGTAAAATGTCTGTGAAGGTTCTGAAAACAAATGATACCTGGTATGGTATGACCTACCATGAAGATGTTGCAGCAGTAAAGGACAGCTTTAGGAAGATGCTGGAGAATGGCGTGTACAAGGCCGACCTGTTCAGTGATCTGTAAACAGCGATGAAAGAAACGATTGATTTACTCGGAAAGATCCTCACAAACATCCTGACTGCTTTCTATGAGCCATTTGGATTTTCACTCCTGCTTTCCTTCCTTGCCATGTTTTTCTACCTGTATGCGTATGAACCAATACATGCTGGAAAAGGCTGGAAGAGTGCCATAGTGACATGGTATCAGAAATTCAAGGAAAGCGTGTTCTTTCGGAAGTTGTTTTTCTTAGCTTTTGTGACCTCACTTATTCTGTTCCGAACCCTGTTAAACCGCAATCTTTGGATGAATCCTTTATCCGATGTCATGGGAGGTTGGGGAATCTGGGAGACTGTGAATGGCGAACAGAAGCTGACAACCGAGTGCATCGAGAACGTAATCATGATGGTACCGTTTTCAGCAGTAGTGATGTGGACGTTCGGAGAGAAGATTGGAAACGGCTGGAAGAAGATACTGTGGTATAGCTGGAAGATAGCATTTATCTTTTCGATGAGCATAGAGATGTTACAGCTACTGCTACGGCTAGGAACATTCCAACTATCAGACATCTTCTATAACACAGTCGGTGGAGTAGTAGGTGGTTTGGTGTACTATGCGACGATGAAGGCAAGAAAGCGTCTGTAAAACTGGCTGAAATTGTGATCTACTGGGAGCGGTAGCTCCCTACGCTGCTCGTAATAATCACACACCTCTTCGTGGTGAGCAGCAGGCAACGATCTTATGATCGGCGAAGATGTGATGAATGAGTGATTGACCTCATAGGAGGTACGATATGGATACTTTAGAAGAACTGAAATATTACTGTGATGAACCACAACCTGTAGGAGCACTGATGCTCACTGGTGAGTGGGGATGTGGAAAAACATATTTATTAAATAATAGCTTATCAAATGCGCTAAAGGATAAATGTGTGTGTTTGCGTGTGAGTCTATTTGGCATGGCATCGATAGAAGAGGTAAAGAAAGAAGTAAAGCAATGTTGGCTTAGAACCGTAGCTGAATTAAATACTCCAGCTTCTGGATGGGTTGAAAAGGCTCAAAAGTATACTGGAGTTTTTAAGACAGTTGCGGATAAAGGTGCTGAACACCTTCCAGAGCCTTGGAAAAGCATTGTGAGTGGAGCATTATCTTTTAATGTTATTGATTTTGTAAAAGTCGAACCTAAAATGGGAGATAAAAAAGTAATCTTGATATTTGATGATTTGGAACGTACTGATATTCCAACGTCTGATTTATTAGGCTGTATCAACGATTATTGTGAAAATCTTCATATTAATACAATCGTAGTGGCAAATGAGGAAAAAATACAGTCAAGTGAAAAAGATAAAATTAAGTATAGTGAAATAAAGGAAAAAATTATTCAAAGAACTATACATTATGTACCGGATTACTCTTCAGTGGTTTCTAATGTAATTGATAGTATAGAGTGTAAGGATGATGTGGTTTCTCAAGAATACAAAGCACTCCTTGTAAAATATAAGGAAATTATTAGTTCTATTTTTTCAGGTGCATCAGTAGAAGGAATACCACTGGAACAGTTGATCTCAAAGAAATATTCTGGAAATTCAAGAGCAGAACTCGAAAGTGAAAAAGACAAAATTCAGGAGTTGCTTAAACATAGACCGCATAACATCCGAAGCCTTAAATGTGCAATTCAAGATTTTAAAAGAATATATGTATTACTTAATGAAAAGCATATTGATAATAAAGAAAAGTGGCTTTTTACATATCTTTCATATGTACTGTGTTTCCGGGCGGGATTGATTCCAGAAAGTGTGCGATATGGAACGCTTTTTTCTGATGAAAAGGTGTCTATACTTTACCCTGGATTTTATGATGATAAATTCATTACAGGTGGAATTAAGCAATGGATTAGGCATGGAGAGTGGGCGAAAGATACTCTTGATGCAGAATTTGATTATATTATAAATAGAGACAAAGCTATTACCCCGGAAGAAAAAGTGCGAATGAATAGACTTTTAGATTTAGATGAAGTTGATATAAGGGACGGATACCCAATACTTTTGGAAGAAGCATATACTGGCACATTGGAGTTAAATGATTATGTGAATTTGCTGTACAATAGTTGCTGGGCTAGAAAGTATAATATTCAGCTTCCAGACATTAAGTGGGAAAAAATTAGCGGTGGAATTCATAAGCAGATTGAAAAAATGATTCATACCGGAGAAGAGCAACCACGCCACCGTATGATTATTGGTGATGACAATAAGGATTTATTTTTGCCGGAAGAATGGAATGCATATAAAATAATTAATGATTTTTTGAGTTCAAACACATTGATGTTTGAAAAGAACAAAGCTCTTTATGTGAACTTGATGAAGAAAGAACCCTTGAATGCACTGGCTCAAACGCAGAATAAGCGGTTTGATATGTTTGATGTCGAGATGGCCGAGGCTACAGCGGATGGGTTCGAAAAAGTGACAAATGCAGAAAAAAGTAGCTTTGTAGATTACTTTAAGAGAATGTGGCAGGTTAATATATGCACCCAGGACTATAAGATTAAGTTGCCAGAAGAGGGATTCCAAACCTTAAAACGGCGTATATTGCAGATTTTGGATAAATGCCGAGTTGAATCTTTACCAATATCTGAGGCGCATGCAAATAGTTTTCTTGAAGTAATCGATAATTTGATTGTTGAACAGAAGCAAAAGCTACAAGAAATTCAAAATAAAGAGGAAGAAGATAGAATAAAAGCTGAGGAAAAGGCATTGGCAGAGAAACAAGAAGCGGAACAAGCGAAGAAGTCTGAGATAGACGATGTGGTTGAAAAGATGCTGTCAGATGGTGTAAGTGCTGATGATATTCTCGCTAAATTGAAATAATATTTCTGTAGTGTTATACTCCCGTCTTTGGTAAGTAAGTAATCATCCGTATCTTTTTTTTCATTTTTTATTCTGCTACAATCTC
>OFOU01000085.1_pt1 | contig 83182 bp, 78 predicted proteins | sample 1542061 | NCBI WGS metagenome assembly OFOU01 (sample SAMN04209239, study PRJEB22552) | human gut metagenome | biome: gut; material: feces | host: Homo sapiens | place: USA: Oklahoma
CGCCAGCTTTGCTGGCGTGGCGCTTTGTCTTGCGACCGCCACCGCTGGCGGATCACTCCGGCGGTTATTGAGATTTTGAGCATATCTTCCACATAAACTGTAAATTTAGAATATCCAACCTATCTTGTTAAAAACTGCAATACCTAAAATAGCACCTATCGACAAACATAACAGATACCAACCTAATTTTAGAATTTTTCATAGTTCTTTTCAAATTGATAACTCATTTATAAATCCTTTTTTATAACAAGGTTATAATTTACATCATAATGTAAGCCTAACTCTCGGCAAATCTTATCATTTACTGCATCTAAAGCTTTCTTATATTCCGCATACTTCGGAGACAGAACCATCAAGTTGGGAATGAATATATTGTTATAGCCTTTATTTTGGTATTCTTTCATCATTTTTCTTTGTGCAATATAGGCAGGGTGGTATTTCATAATGCCGGATTTCAATTTGGCACCTTTCAATACCCCTTCTTTTAATCTTTCATATTCACTATCACTCATATCACGATAATAAGCAATCATCTCATCAGCAGTTCTTTTTTCTTGAATAATTCCACCGGCCATCTTTATACCTATTTTCATAATAAACGGAACTTTCAATTTGGTTTCATCACAATACTTTAATATATTCTGTAAAGCTTGCTTTTGTTCTGGTGTAGACAATCTTATATTCAAGAATGGTCTAAAATGACTTTTTAGGTAATCGCTCCATTCTTTACCCGGAAGCAACGATTCAATTGCATTCTCAACTGTTTGATAATCAAGTAACTCATTTGCTTTATCAACATTTCCATCATCAATGAATTGCCTAAGTGCCTCAAGTTCTGACTCCTGTAATAATTTTTCTTGCAATTTTTCTTGATAAATACGAAGAAGAATGTTTTTATCATCACTTTCTAAAAGTTTTTGTATGTCTTTAATGCTTATACCGAGTTTTCTATATATCGATATTTTTTTTAAGGTTTCAACATCTTGCTGTGTATAATTGCGATACCCATTGCTGTCCTTATATACTGACAACAAGCCTTTTTCTTCATAATATTTAACTGCACGCTTTGTCATTCCGACTTCTTTGATAATATCGTTTAATAACATCGGAAACACCTCCTTATATTGCAAGTATAATGGTATACGCAACGTACAGGTCAAGCCTTTTTACATAAATTTCTTTTATCACACATATAATTTCCAATTTATCTTTATTTGTATTGTATCATGCTGTTATAAGCGTTGTCATTTCTTTTCTGCTTTTGAAAAATACTTATCAGCTTATGCTTTGTAAAGGGTGCTATTCAGCATTGCTTACGCAACAAGCCCTTGACAAACCATAGACTAATAAGTTTTAAGGTAATCAAGCAGAAATGAAATAGTCTGCTGTTACACAGCATGGAAAAAGACGCTGTGTTTTCTTATAACTCTGTATTTCTTTGTATAAGTCGTTACATCAGGCTCTTTTATTTGTTGTAATTTCGTTGTAATTTTCCTTATTTTCTTTTTACTATTTTGCTGATAGATACTGTATTTATACAGTTTTTCTTGATTTGGTATCTGTTTTTATTCGTAAAAGCAGTACTATCTTCCTAACATGATTGATAGGCACAAATCGGTCACTCAGTTCCCCTTGCCTTAACGGAACAATAGTGCCTCTATTAGAATAATACCGGTCATATATCGGAACGATATAAAAGCCTAAGAGTTTTTCCTCCCAAGCTATTTGGTATTATTTACTTTTCTTTCCTCAGTAGCAGTAAAACCGTAGTATCCCGCCAGTCCTATTGCACCGATTTGCCGCATTTCAGTCGCCAAAAGCCAACAAACACTCCCTCTCTGATTCTTGTCATGGCACACGAATACTTTTTTAATCATGTTTGCATTTCTCCTTATATATGAAGCAAATATCCACGCAAACCACGCAGCCAAAGAATAAATAGTAGCGTACAAGTCTACATCATAACGCTTTGTAATAGTAACTACTTTATAACATACTTAGTCCCCCTTCTCCTGTCTTCAATTTTTACAACATCTTTCTTCCCCATATCTTTCAGTAACAGAGTTGTCTTTGATATGCCAAACGGAACATAAGGAGCAATTTCGCTGATTGATTTCAGCATTGTTACAAATCCCATTTTACGGCAGTCTTCAGCCGCCGTATTAAAGGCGGATATCTCCGCGGGCTCCCCACTGTTCTGCCGGTACTGGGGATAAAGCTTTTCCGGCTTTAGACCGGTCCGCCTGTTGATCCGGTTCGTTCCGCTGTCCTTTTTGCTCTTTCTGTAAGCATCTGCCAGCGCTGCCAGCATTTTTCCTGATAGTAAGCTGTACGCCCATCCTCAAAAGCTATCATCTTCCGTCCTCTCTTTCATATAACTGCACTATGCCAAGCTGCATACTGTCCGGTCTGACACGGAGTACCGGCAGAATGACTTCACATTCATTTCCAATCGTCTCTGTCTTATCCGGAGAACAGAATATTACCTGAAGTTTCTGCTGTTTCATAAAATCCAGCATCAGTTTCACATTCCCCGGATCCATCTTAGCAAATGGCTCATCGATAAAAACAAGCCTGGTGGAATTCGTTCTCTGGTAGTAGATCATAAGAAGCGTAGACGTAAGGATCAGAAGATACGGGATCTGTACTTCCGCTCCGGAACTATAGCCTGTCTGCCGCGACAGTTTCGCCCTGTTTAAAACGTCATTTGTTATCAGAATCTCATATGTCATGTAATTACGGTAATCTGCAAACCGGGGGATCGTCTCCTCGCTGTTTGACTCTATAATACGGTTGATGATATTCTTCAGCTCCCTCTCGAGCTGATATTCCTCCTGGGAAAAGGGACTGAGCGCCCCCAGAACCTGCTGTCCATCCATTCCTCCAAGCTGCTCTCTTTTATCCGGATATTTTGGTACCGGATGATCTGCACATATTCGGATTCATCCTTTGTCGCTCTGGTACAATACCTTTTCCAGTGTCCTCAATGCTGATTTTTGTCAAAAGTTCCTGTCTGCACACAGCGATATGAATATTTCCGCCATCCATAGATATGAAAGTCGTACTAGTCTACCATAGATTTTTCCCCACAAATCATCTTTTTCATAAGAACTTGGTTTTAATTCTTCATTTTTCAACATTTGGCCTATAACAGTATCTATTTCTCTGTATATTCATAAACATCTTGTTTCAAACGAACATATTTCCAAAGTGTAAAAATAATGATAACCACTAACACCAAAAATATGATAAAGATGATCACTTCCATATATACCCCATTCCATATACATTTGAAATATAAATTTCTGGATAAAATCACATACACTTTTTTCAGCAAAATCTTCATGGAGAAAGGTTTGGTTACATAGTCGTCCGCACCTAATTCATATCCATTTAAAACATCTTCTTCTCGGATTTTAAATTGCCGATCCGGCAGGCTTTGTATAAATAGAAAAACTTTCCTTCTCTAAAAAGTATATGATCCCTTTTAAAAAGGGTCCGGATTGCTGTACTGAAACACCGCCTCTGAATTTTTACAAGCAGTCCAGAAACTGTTACTACAGTTCATCTCCAGAACATTCCCTCTTTTCTTCAGTAATCTCACTGTATCAAAACAATTTACATCTTCTATCTTCATTTCCTCCAGTTGATGTTCTGCAATTTTGAACAAATCGTTCTGATCCAATAGTACCTTTGGAATATATTCATAAGAAAAATATGGTTCATCTGAGTTACTGTTAATTACATTTAAGAGGTATTCCTGATACGGCCTCGGAAATAAGTGGTCAAACTCAACCGTCAGTTCTTTTTCCGAACTCTTCTTTACTTTTTCTATCAACCGGCGCAGGATAGGGGGAGATATAATGATAAACTCCCCGTCTCCTACAAATTTCAGCTTATAAACGATCAAATTACCCCCTTCTTCCTTAGTCCTGCCCTTTTCTCAGACGTTCCACCAAGCTCTCTTTTGATACCGAACGAAGAACTACAAGGGGTACGGTTACACATACGATCACCAGAATCACAAACACACACAACATCTGTACTGCCGGAAAAGAATAAACCGCAAAATATATCACGCCATTTTTTATAAGCAGGAAAATCAGATAAGATAAAATCTCGCCCACTGTCATAAGAAGAACCATCGTAATGCCACAGTAATAAACCCCTTCGAGAACAAGTGTGATCTTTATCTGTTTTCTGGTCATGCCGATACTTTCCAGCGCAGCCAGTTCTTTTTGTCGTGAGTAAATGCCTGTAAAAATAACATTTATAAAGTTGGCGAGCCCCATAAAGATCAGAAATCCGCCTAACACCGTTCCTGCCGCCCGGATTACTCCCGCTAACTGGTCAACGCCTGCTTTTATCTCGGATTTTGAACTTATCATAACACTGTCCATCTGCGCCGCCATCTCTTTCAGTTCCGTTGAGATGTCCCCTTGTGTGCCCGCTTTACAGTCTATCCGGATTGTTTGTATATGAGGTGTTTTGTCTATTCTTTCCACTCCTTGTTCCGAGGTATAAAAAGCACTGATCTCACTGCCATTTTGAGTACCATAATTTAAATACTGGTTTTTATAGGTTTTCCCTTCTTCCCCCGACGCCTTTGTCAGAATACCAACGACAGTATAAGTAATGCTTTCGCCGCTTACGCCAACTTTGCTTACCTGTATCTTTTTTCCCGTGAACTCTCTGTAATCACTCCCCTCTGTTGCCACCAGAAATATCCCTGTTCCCGACTCAAGATAGTTCTGTATTTCTTCGTCCGGCAATGTACTGTTCCATGTAAATTCCTGGAGCTTCTCCATAGATAATCCAACTGCCTTAAACCGCAGGTCACTCCAGACTTCTTCCTCAGCCCCGCTATACAGAGCCTGTAGCTTTGCATAAGGAGCCAGAAACTGTTCCGCTTCCTCTACTTTCGTAACTTCCACATAATCCGTCTCTATTTTATCGACTCCTTCGAGATTTTTAACTTTTTCAAGTATCCCATCATCCAGACTTTTCTCCGCCTTTTCTTCATTCCCCAACTGCCAGCTTATATCTTCCATAACAAAATCATACGGCATTTCACGGTCGTATTTCAAATTATAGTCAAGCTTCTGCGTAGATGAACTTACCATCAAATAGATCAGAAGTCCGAAAAACAGAGAAGCAAATGTGACCAGCGCACGTTTTCTGCTGCGAAATACATTTCTGTAAGCCATCCGGTACAATTTGCCTCCGCCGCTGCCCTTATGGCCTTTTATCTTATGTACAACGTCCACATATTTCAGAGCCTCTGTCGGCGACACTTTCCCTGCCAGCCTCATCCCTTTTCTTGCGCTGAACCAGACTGTCATATATGCAAACAAAACGGTAAACACATAGATCAGCGGAGAAACCGTAATTCCGAATTCAAATTTCCCGTTCTGGCTGTTCATGAGCGCTTCCAGAAATTTAGGTACTGTGATGACCGCAAATGTAGTTCCAAAAAGCAATCCCAGAATAATCCCCACAGCCGCAACCAGATTTACTTGTTTCTTGACAATTTTCTTTAACTGCTTTGATGTTGCGCCTAATGCCTTTAGCTGGCCGTACATATGCATTTCCTGCAGTACAGAAATATTGATGATATTATAAATTAACAGATAGCCGCTAATCATACTAAAATGGGAATCATAGCCCCCATAAGCGCCTGTGCCGCTGTTCCTGACAGCCCGGATACAAAAATTTCATCATTTCCGACGGCATGATCCAGCAAGGCAAGTGCTTCTTCTGCATTTAATCTGTCGTCGATCAGAAAAGTTCCCAATCCCCCTTCTTCCTTTCCGTGCTCCTCTGCAAAACGGCTGGAAACGATCATATTCCCGGCTGCACGCTTACTTATAGAATGGTTGATGAAATACAGATTTGCAGCCATAGTGTTGCCGCTGTTCGGCGTAACTCCGGTTTCATAAATAAAATCCGTATAATAGCCACTCAAAGTAAATTCCTGCTGTTTTTCTTCCCCGGAAAGAAGTTTATATTTTACGGAAATGGTCATACCAATCTGCGGATCATCTACTCCCAATTTTTCCAGCGTCCAACGTGAAAGCATAACCTCACTTTCCTGCTGCGGATAATTCCCGGCTATATCAGAGACAGTCGGTTTGATAAAATTCTCCCACTCCGTCTCATCATACGCAGTCATTGAAATAATTGTCTGACTGGGCATACCCTTCACATCCAGTACTTCTCCCACAAACTGTTGTTTTCCCGTCGCCTCTACTTCATCCAAAGCGGAAATCTGCTCCATTTCTTTCTCTGTTGCCATGTAAAGACCGCCGTTCGCCTTTGTTCCCGCAGTGCGGAGATTTGCAAGCTGAAAGTTATGAAATATGCTGATCCCGGCGCCAAACATAACAGTCATAAGGATCGTGACAAGAACAACTGCTATAACAAGAATTACATTTCGCGCCTTATTTTTTCTGGTATTATTCTTTACGAATCTTTGGATTGCCCGATTCTGTATTTTTCTATCTGCCCGCATATTCTCCCCTCCTGTTACGCAATGATCTTTCCGTCACCGATTTTGATCATCCGGTCTGCTCTAGCCGCGATATGCGGATCATGCGTAATCATGACAATCGTCTGATTATAGTGTCTACTGGTTTTCTGAAGGAGCTCCAGAACTTCCTCGCTTGTCTCAGAGTCAAGATTTCCTGTCGGTTCATCCGCGAGAATAATCTCCGGTTTACTGGCCAATGCTCTCGCAACCGCCACTCTCTGTTGTTGTCCGCCGGAAAGCTGTGATGGCATTTTATAGACCTTCTCTTTCAGCCCAAGCATTTCAATAATCTCTTTTACAAACTTTTTGTCCGGCGCTCTTCCGTCCAATTCAATGGGGAGAGTGATATTCTCCAGAACATTCAGAACCGGAATCAGATTATAGTTCTGAAAAATAAACCCGATATTCTTTCTGCGGAATACGGTCAGTTCGTCCGGTTTCATTTTCTCAATTTCCTTATTCCCAATCACAACTTTTCCGGAAGTGGGAACATCCAGACCACCGATCATATTGAGAAGCGTGGATTTTCCGCTGCCGGACGCTCCAACGATTGCTACAAACTCTCCTTTTTCAATAGACAAATCCAAACCGTCCAGTGCTTTCGTGAGATTTTCCTCGCTGCCATAATACTTTTTGAGCTGCTTTACTTTCAGAATACTCATATCGTCAATTCCTCCTGTGAAATGATAATACAGCGTCATCTTTTCGCTTGCTTTCAGTATATTTTTGAGAAGAATTTTTTCAATGGCAGTTGCGTTCTTTGACTTCCACAATGCGTAATTTGACCTCAGTCGGCAATCAAATGGAGGGGAAGCTCCTTTCATCCTTTCGCCTCCCAGCTCACCGCGATACCTCGCTCGTATCGCACAAAAAGCTGTATGCCACTCTTCATGTAACATACAGCTCTCTATCAAATATCCAAATCCTATTTTTCTGCTATTGGTATCAGAATGGACAGCATATACACTCCATTCTGATAATTTCGTTTATATTGTCCTCCGTATTTTTCTGCCGCTCTTTGGATATTTTTCAACCCAAAACCATGAAGAAACGTATCTTCTTTCGTGTTTTTTTTCTCCTCTTCCTCCAGTATCGCAGAATTTTCTATGTGTATGACAAGAAAATGATTCTTTTCTCTCGCCTTCATCGTAATAAAACGCTCTTCTTCTGACACTTTTTCACACGCCTCAATTGCATTATCCAGAGCATTTCCGAATATGGTACTAATATCCAGGGCATCTATGAAATCTCCTTTTGAGAAATCTATCTCTGTATGGAAGTCTATGATTTTCTCTTTCGCCTTTCTATACTTATCCCGCAGGATCACATCCAAAATAGCGTTCCCGGTCTGCACATAATCTTCATAATCAGAAATCTGATTTTGGAGCTTTGCGATCATCTCTTCCGTTTCCTGCTTTTTTTCCTTATCTCCAGTATGACCAATCTCTTTCAACTGCGCCTGCAATACAAGCAAATGATTCTTCATATCATGGTAAATCTCCCGGACACGTTGCTCGTCCTTTAACCGCTCTTCATAATATTGATATTGAGCCTGCAATTTCTGTAACTGCTGTTCTTCTATTTGCTGGATCAGACGAATTCTTGCACTATCATGTACGAAATAAATCAGCAGAAACAATGCAGCAAGTAGAATAATAATGCCTACAGTCTGTGATATTTGGGTAATTATATCCCGCCCATAGAGTAAACTATTTACAGAACTCATAAATATGAAGATCAGTGCCGCTAAAAGAATACTAAACAATAGATCTTCTCGTTTTGTAAAGTTTTTTCCAATCTTCACTAATGTTTTCTTTATAACAACGGCAATCAATAACATGAGAATATGATAGATCAAATAATATTCTGCCTGCCAAGCAATATCAGAATTTGTAAGATCAGAAAATAAAAATCCTAACCCAGTAGTTAATATCATTTCTGTAAAAACGCCGCTGAATATAAAAAACAGCATGGATAAAAGTCCTTTTGGCATACTGATTTTATATAACCGGCATATAATAAATGCACATAAAAATAGTTCAACCACTATTTTTATAATGGAAGAGATAGGAGAAAAAGTCAGTGTTTCCGCAAGCAGGACAAAAAAGCATACCCATAGAACATCTTTTTTCCAAGGAATTAGTTTCGTTGCATAAGTCCTAAACAGATATGCCCCAATCATTCCTTCCCATACTGTGCATATTATATCGATGAAAATTGTTACAATATCCGTATTCACAGCATTTTCCCCCAATATCCGGCTAATACCTCCATAAACTTTTTCCGTTTTGGCTTGCTGACATAGACTGTCTCTCCGGAAGTCAATTCCACATCCAATTTCTCTACGTTCTTAACAAAAGAAAGATTCACAAGAAACCCAACGTGGCAGCGGAAAAAACCATACAGGGATAGTTCTTTTTCTATCTCCTTCATGTTTTTATAGCATATCACATCTCCATCATCGGTATGTAACAGTAAATTTCTCTTGTATGTTTCCACATAATGTAGTTTACTCACAGCCACTTTAAAAGAACCTTTATCGTTCTGCACGACAATATAGGGATTTTTGTGTCTGTGTCTTTCAATCCAGCTATTCATCTCTGTTTTCAGGCGGATATATTTCATCGGCTTTACAATATAGTTCACAGCCTGATATTGATAGCCTTCCAGAGCATACTGCTTTAAGGATGTTAAGAAAATAATGCTGACTTCTTCATCCAGTTCCCGTATTTTTCCTGCAGCCGTCAGCCCGTCCATCTTATTCATCTGAATATCAAGGAAAATCAGATCGGTAGTTGTATCATAATTCTCGATCAGCTCCTGCCCATTCCGATACTCAGCTATCATAAGTTCTATCCCTGTTTCCCCGGAATATCGTTTCAACAGATCTTTTAGTTCAGAAACAAATTCTATTTCATCATCACAGATTGCAATATGGTACATAATCCACCTCGATCACTCTCATATCTCAGTATTGTATTATACCTGTTTTCCGTATGATTTTCCACCAGATTATTCATCTGAAACTGCCCTGTGCTTTGGTATTGGCCTACTGACCTTGGTATATTTTTTTGTCCATTAGATACGTGCTATCTCATACTGTTGCAGGCCATGCCCAAGCAACTGGATAATTCTCAATTCATCCTCAGCATCCCGAACCGCATTATGCGTCTCGCTATACCGATCATCTCCTGTGAGCATTTTAAAAATCTCCTCCACACCATATCCACGTTTCAGTTTGCCCGTCTTACAGCAGTCCGCACAGGCCGGGATCGCCCGATTATACTGACGGTACGCCGCCAGACGCATAATATCATACCATTCAAACATTGCATATTCCCACAAATGGCGCTTGTCAAAGGAAGCATTGTACGCAAACAATTTCTCTATTTTATATGCGTCCAGCCATTGCCTGATCTCCTTTAATGCCTGCTTTCTGCTTGCCACACTGATTCCATGTTCACAAAATCCAAGCTCTGCCGAATATATCCCTCCCACCTGATATTCTGGTGAAATGATATAGTAGAGCGAATCGATTTTTTCCTTACTTCTTGCGTCTGCCGCCACGATTCCGATTGACATCACTTCATCGTTCCAGTTGGTCTCTGTATCAATGACCGCAAAATTACAACACTCCATTGTTTTCACTCCTCATTTGTTAAAAAATTGAATCGAACACTATTTTACCATATCTGGTCACGCACGCTCTCGTTTTATGCCCCTTTCGTGTAACATACCTTCGCAGGCCGGAAAAGGCTGGACCCCTTTTCTTTCCCAAGATATGAAAACTTAACAAGGTATCTTTTTGCATCCAAACAGAGACGCGGCTCAAAATGCAACGCAAACTCGAAAAAAGCGCCGTAAACACGGCGCTTTTCGTATGGACCTGGCGGGAATCGAACCCGCGTCCGAAAGCCTCTCCATCAGAGCATCTCCCATCACAGTCATTATTTTGAGATTCCCCCGGATTGCCGCCTAATGACAGGCTGCCATCTTCGGTAGCTTCATAAAGTCTTCCATCTCCTCAAAGCTTTGGAAACGAAGTGCCCCGCAAGTGTTGAAGCCGGTAATCCAGACCGCGGGCAGTCCGGAGCCGACTGCTGCCGAAATTAGGCAGCGTACGCTAATTTATTATTGTCTGCGTTTATTTTTAAGTTACGGTTTACTGCGCGGTCCCGTCCCGCGGATGGCTTCTCCAACTTCAAAACCCCCGTCGAAACCAGTACAAGCCCTGGTTTGGCAGACAGTTGTTCTATTATTATATGCAGGAGGAGCTTTACTGTCAACCCCCTGCCTGGATGATTTCTATTTTTTGAAACTATTCGGTCATGTAAACTGGCCGGATCCTTGATCCGCTCCTTTCCCTATGCCTCGTCATCCGGAATGTTGTGATCAATCCATGCTTTCACAAGATCCATCCACTGTCCGCACTGTACCTGCACGCCCCGGCCATCTTTAGAACGACTAAGATCGGTCGCCGTCCCAAGTCCGTGGTGTCCCTTTGGAAAGAGGTGGAATTCCACCGGTACCCCTGCCTTTACAAGGGCATTGACATAAAGAAGTGAATTTTGTACCGGAACAGACGAATCCTCATAGGTGTGCCAGATAAAGGTCTTTGGCGTATATTCAGATACATTGAGTTCCAGAGAACATGCCTCCTCCAGACTTTCTTCCGCCTGCGATCCAAGCAGATTCTTAAAGGAGCTTTCATTCCGAAATGTGCCCGCCGTAATAACCGGATAACTTAAAATCTGTCCGTTCGGCCGGATCATCTCCGGCGTGGCACCTAGAATCTTGGCAAGCTCCGTACTGTGCCAGTAGGTAGATACCATAGCAGCCAGATGTCCGCCCGCGGAAGACCCCTGAATCAGAATCCGCTCCGGATCAATAAACCATTTATCGGCACACTCTCTTAGCATTTTCATACAGGCCGCCGCCTGTAAAAACGCGTCTGGAAATACTGCCTCCGGCACGGTCGAATAGCGGAGAATGGCCGCATGATATCCCATCTCCATAAACCGTACTGCCAGACCTTCCCCCTCCCGGTCCGAAGTCATCGCATATCCGCCTCCCGGACAGATCAGGACGCAGGGTCTTCTCCGTCCATCATAAAGCTCTTTGGAATTACTCCAGAAATATGTATAAAGTCTTGCGTTTGTTTCCTCTTCCCCGATCATAACAGGAATGATCTCGTGTACCATGCGTCGGCCTCCCCTTTTGTATTTTATTTATTCTTCATCTTCCAGTCCCAGTATTTCTGCAAGCACCTCAATGATAATCTCGTTGGTGCAGGATTTGACATAGCCAAGCATATGCAGGGAAATCTCGTCCGATTTCTGCGCGTCTGTCAAATCCGGATTTTTCTTTGTCATATCAATCAACTGAATCAGCTTTGGTGTCAGCTCTTCATAAGTCTCTATTGTTGTCTGGGAAACAAGGTTCCTCAGATCCTTTTTTGTCACTGGTACCATTTCTATTATACCTTCCTTTTCCGTTTGAATCTACCCAAAATTGCGAATTTTGAAATCTCTTTGTGCCTCTCTTGCCTGATCTTTTTTGGCAATGTCCGCCCGCTTATCGTAGAGTTTCTTTCCCCGTGCCAGCCCGATTTCCACTTTAACCAGGCTCCCCTTTAAATAGACCTTCAGCGGCACAACTGTCATCCCTTTTTCTTTCATTTTCCCCAGCAGCTTATTGATCTCCTGCCTGTGAAGCAGTAGCTTTCTGACCCGGAGTGGGTCTTTGTTGAAAATATTCCCTTTTTCATACGGGCTGATGTGCATCCCGTACACAAAGACCTCCCCGTGTTCCATGCGGATAAAGGATTCCTTGATGCTGCATTTCCCCATCCGCAAGGACTTTACCTCCGTCCCGGCAAGCGAGATCCCTGCCTCGTATGTCTCCAGTATAAAATAATCGTGATATGCCTTTTTATTATTGGCTATCATCTTTACCCCTGTCGTCTTTGCCATATCCTAGTTTCTCTCCTTTCCAGGCTCAAAGTCGATTGTCCTCTGCAATTCATCCGCCCCGATGACACGTACCAGAATGGTCTGTCCGAGCCGGTACGTCTTCCCGGTATGGATCCCCTGCATTTCATAACGATCTTCAATATACTCATAATGATCATCGGTCATGTTCGCTACATGAACGAGTCCCTCGATCGTATTGGGGAGTTCCACATACATCCCCCATTTGGTAATGCCGGATATGACTCCCTCATACTCCTCATCGATCTTGTCTTTCATATACTGTACTTTTTTCAGCTTGACGGTTTCCCGTTCCGCCTCTTCTGCGCGACGTTCCGTCTCACTTGCGTGCTTTGTCACTTCTTCCAGGATAGACTGGTAATGACAGATTCTCTCCTCATTCATCCGTCCCCGCAGTGTCTCTTTGATAATCCGGTGAATCTGCAAATCCGGATAACGGCGGATCGGAGACGTGAAATGCGTATAAAACGCAGTAGCAAGTCCGAAATGCCCCTCATTTTCCGGGGTATATTTTGCCTGTTTCATGGAACGTAGCGCCAATCTTGCTATCATTGGCTCCTCCGGTTTTCCTTCCACCCTGGCAAGCAGCTTTTGGATCTCCTTGGGATGAATTTCGTTCGTTCCGACATGCATAGTATAGCCGAAGTTGTGAAGAAAGACCGCAAGTTTCCTGATCTTTTCCTCATCCGGCGCCTCATGGATTCGATATACAAATGGAATCTCTCTCCAGAAGAAGTCCTCTGCCACCGTCTCATTCGCAGCCAGCATGAAGTCCTCGATCAGCTTGGTTGCTGTGTTTCGTTCGTATGCTTTCAGCGCTACCGGACATCCTGTTTCGTCGAGCACCACCTTGGTCTCCGGAAAATCAAAGTCCACCGCGCCTCTTCTATGCCGCTTTGCCCTAAGAAGAGCAGAGAGTGTCTGCATCTGCTGAAACATGGGTACAAAATCCCGGTAAATCCGGCACTGCTCTTCGTCCCCGTCTTCCAGAATTCGCTTCACCGCCGTGTACGTCATGCGTCGGTCCACCCGGATCACGCTTTCCACGATCTCATGATCTACGATCTCCCCTTTTTCATTGATCTTCATCAGACAACTCAGAGCCAGACGGTCCTCCCCTTCGTTGAGAGAACAGATCCCATTGGAGAGCGTATGCGGAAGCATGGGAATCACCCGGTCCGCCAGATAGACGCTGGTTCCCCGCTTCTTCGCCTCCCGGTCCAGAGCACTGTTCTCCTGCACATAATTCGTGACGTCAGCAATGTGAACACCCAAATAATAGTACCCGTCGCAAACATTCAAGGAAACCGCATCGTCCAGATCTTTGGCGTCCTCCCCGTCGATCGTCACCATCGAAACGTCTCTTAAATCCCTTCTGCCCGCACGGTCCGCATCGCTTACGGGCTTTGCCACCCGCTCTGCCTGATTCCTTACTTTTTCCGGAAATTCGATCGGAAGCTCGTAGGACATGGCGATACTCAACACATCTGTCCCCGGATCGTTGACATGTCCAAGAATCTCCACCACTTCTCCTTCCGGCTTCTTCCCGTCTCCACCGTAGGAAGTCAGACGGACGACAACCTTGTGTCCCGTAACGGCCCCTTTTGATTTCTCCTCCGGTACAAAAACATCCTGGAGAAACTTCTGATTGTCAGGCAGAACGAATCCGAATGTCTTATTCTTCTGATAATATCCAACGATCTGGGACGTGCCACGCTTTATGATCCGGATCACCTTCCCCTCCTGGCGAAGTCCTTCCCTCTTTCCGGCGCCCCGTGTAATCTGGATTTCAACCTCATCTCCCTGCAGGGCGCCGTTTGACTCCTCCTCCGGAATGAACACATCATCGTCTGATCCTTCTATGGAGACAAAGCCAAATCCCCTTGCATGAGCCTGATAGATTCCGGCCAGCCGGTTGGCCTGTCCCTTGATATAATTGCCCTTCTGGGTCCGGTGAATCTTCCCCTCCGCCTCCAGCGCATCGAGAATCTCCTTTAAGTCCTGGCGGTCGTCCCTTTTCACCTGAAGTATGGCCGCCATCTCTTTCATCTTCATCGGGACATAGAATTCATCACAGATGAACTGGTATACCATTTTCTTTCTTTTCTCATATTGTCGGTCCATTGTCCGCACCTAGCATGCTCCCTTCTATTCTATACTCATATCGTGAAATCACCGGAAGTATCAAAAGATATATTCCGGGATCGTAAACGGTGACCAAAGTTCCAGGCAAGCCCAGACTTTGACGCGCCGCCATTGTCAAAAAAAGGACACCCTATCTTTGAAATAGAGTGTCCCGCATCTTTTTTCATTAAGCAAATACTTTTAAATTCAAAACCGCAGCAAGGATGATAAACAGTGCGGCAAGAATCTTTGTAACTTTTACAAGGGTTCCCTCCATAGAACGACCTCTGTTCTGTCCCCAATAGGTATCCGCCATGCCGGCAATCGTTCCAAGTCCGGCTGATTTTCCTTCCTGCATTAATACAACTGCTGAAAGAGCAATACAGTCTATTACAAATATAATTGTGATCACAATCTTCAAAATTTCCAATTTCTACACCTCCTGCGTATAAACCATTTATAATATTAGCATATCATTGAGGTTTACGCAAGCAGTTTTTCACAGACTTTCGGGTCACACGTAAAAATCGTTTTTTAACAGAATGGTTGTTTGTAGATGGCCGCGTCCCCAAGCTCTTCCTCGATTTTCAGAAGCCGGTTGTATTTTTCTACCCGCTCGGATCGGCACGGTGCGCCTGTCTTGATCTGTCCGGTACCAAAAGCAACGGCAATATCCGCAATCGTCGTGTCAGCAGTCTCGCCGGAGCGGTGAGAAACAATCGAGCGGTATCCGTGTTCCTGCGCCATGCGGATCGTGTCAAACGCCTCAGTCAGCGTTCCAATCTGATTGATCTTTACCAGCACCGCATTGGCTGCATGGGCGTCAATCCCTTTTTGGAGCCGTCTGGTATTGGTCACAAACAAATCGTCTCCCACAAGCTGGGTCTGTAAACCAAGTCTCGTATTCATCAGCTCCCACCCGGAGAAATCCTCCTCTTCCAGCCCATCCTCAATGGAAACAATCGGATATTTTTCGATCAGTTCGGCATAGTAGTCGATCAGTTCCTCCGCCGTGCGGACGACTTTCTTCTCCTTCCCTTTGCTTTCGCCTACAAAGACATATTTCCCAAAGTCCCGATCGTAGATCTCGGACGCCGCCGCGTCCAGACAGAGAACGATGTCATGCCCCGGACGGTATCCTGCCGTCTCAATAGCTTCCAGAAGTGTCTCGCAGACGCTCTCCGTGTCGGGAAGATCCGGCGCAAATCCGCCCTCATCGCCCACTCCAGTATGCAGTCCTTTTCCCTTTAGCTGCGCTTTCAGCATATGGTACACTTCCGTACACATCCGAAGTCCTTCCTTAAAACAGCAGGCTCCCACCGGCATAATCATAAATTCCTGGAAGTCGATAATATTGTCGGCATGCCGGCCTCCGTTTAATACGTTCATCATCGGTACCGGAATTCTACGGGTATGTGCCCCGCCAAGATACCGATAAAGGGGAAGCCCCAGACTTTTAGCCGCCGCTTTCGCCGCTGCCATAGAGACACTCAGAATAGCATTAGCTCCAAGGGCGCTCTTATCCTCAGTACCGTCCAGCCTTACAAGCACACGATCCAGTTCCATCTGATCGAGGGCATTCATCCCGATGATTTCCCTTGCGATCCGGTCGTTGACGTGATCTACCGCCAGCTCCACACCACGGCCACAGTACCGGTGCTGCTTTTCTTTGTCACGAAGTTCCAGTGCCTCGTGGCGCCCTGTGGACGCTCCCGACGGAACACTTGCGGTTCCAATGGTGCCGTCCGATAAAAGCACCTGCGCCTCTACCGTCGGATTGCCTCTGGAATCCAGGATTTCTCTTGCGTATATATCTCGAATCGCTTTACAGTGATACATGATCATTTCCTCCTTTTCTGCCATAGTATTTCCGAAAACATTTCTTCCATACCGTAAGGAAAGTATTACATGATTTTTCCTTTCATAATTCAGCCATACAGTCTGAATATTCATAAAATCTGACACGAGCTTTCTAATCAAGTCTGCATAGGTGAACCATCGCAGATTTCCTCGATTTTCCCCTGACAGGTCGTTGACTTTTTCATCCTGCGGAGTTACAATTTTGAAGAAAATTCTTCATAAAAACCGAAAGAAAACGAGGAAGAAAAAATGAACAGTAATTACCATGTGGATATGAAATATTCTATCCCAAAACCGAAATCCGATATCAAACCTCATTCAAAAGTCAAGGATTTCGTTGTAATGACCGCCGCAACCGCTGTCATGGCCTGCGGGATCTACTTTTTTAAATTCGCAAACAATTTTGCTTTTGGAGGAATCACCGGTCTTGCGGTTCTTGTCGCCAAAACCGGAGTAATCAGCAGCGGAGATTTCAACTTTGTCTGCAATATTGTACTCCTGGTTCTTGGATTTTTAGTACTTGGTAAAGGTTTCGGAGCCAAGACCTTTTACTGTAGCATGCTCCTTTCCTTTCTGCTGTCCATTCTCGAACGTGTATATCCGATGGACGGCCCTCTTACGAACCAGCCAGTACTGGAGCTGATGTTTGCTATCGCAGTACCTGCCTTTGGCTCTGCGATACTCTTTAATATGGGGGCGTCAAGCGGTGGTACAGATATTGTGGCGATGATTCTGAAAAAGTATACCGGATATGATATCGGACGCGTCCTGATGCTCTCCGACGTTGCCATTGCAGTAGCCGGCGTGTTTGTCTTCGGTATGGAAACCGGGCTCTTCTCCATTCTGGGACTGGTTCTTCGCTCTGTAATCACAGACAACTTCATTGAAAGCTTCAACTTGTCCAAGTGCTTCAACGTCGTTTGCAGCAACCCGGAGCCGATTTGTAATTTCATCATCCGGGATCTTCACAGAGGAGCAACGGTCTACACGGCGCAGGGAGTTTTCTCCGGCAAAAAGAAATATATTGTGTTGACGGCGTTAAACCGGCCCCAGGCAGTACGTCTCAGAAACTTTATCAAAGAGACGGAACCGGGAGCCTTTATCCTGATCTCTAATACAAGCGAGATTATCGGACGGGGATTCCACACGGTATAAGAACAATATGGAAGTGCAGAATCGCCAGTACCGGCATTTATCGGAACTGGCGATTCCTTCATTTGGAATTTACTGTCTTTTACAATGTTTCTTTTGGCGCCATCAGATACAGATACGCATCCTCCAGAGTGATTTGGGGCTGGGTACACGGCACGGCCGGCCGGGTATCGCTGATCATTTTCACCGTCATTCCCTCTTCTGTGTACTGTTTAGAGGTGATATGGTATTTTGCCTCCAGTCCTCTTGCCTCATCTTCTCCGGAGACAGCCGCCATCCAGATCTTTCCTTTTGCATGGTTCAGAAGATCCTGCACGGTTCCGGTATAGAGAAAGATCCCTTTTCGCATGACCGCCAGGTTGCTGCACGTCGCCGCAATATCTTCTACTACGTGGGTGGAAAACAAAACCGTACGCCCTTTCGCAAAATCCACCAGCAGATTCCGGATCCGCACCCGCTCTTCCGGGTCCAGGCCCGTGGTCGGCTCATCGACAATCAGAAATTCCGGCTCGCCAAGCATTGCCTGAATGAGCCCCACTCTCCGCTTCATTCCGCCGGAGAGTTGGCGCATCTTCTTTTTTTGATGAGGCAAAAGCCCCGTCTTCTCCAGATAAAAGTCAATTCTCTTTTTGCAGGTATTTTTCGGAATTTGGGAGAGTTCTCCCAGATATTCCAGACATTCTCTCACCGAAAGTCCCGGATAAAGATTCAGCTCCTGCGGAAGATAGCCCAGTTTCCTTTTGATCGTTTCATACTGCTGTGGTTCGTACCGGATGTGATCCAACCAGATTTCTCCCTCCTTTGGCGTAAGCACTGTTGTCAGCACTCTCATCAGTGTCGTCTTCCCCGCCCCGTTTTCCCCTAACAGGCCGTAGATCCCTCTGGGAATCGTCAAGTCTACCTGATCCACCGCCCGGACGTGATTTTTAAATTCTACTGTCACTTGTTTGATGACTATACTCATTTTGACACCCTCTTTTCTATCCATGGAATGAGCAGCACAAACAGTGCCGCTATTGCTATCTGAATCATTGTTCCAAAGATCCAGTCCGCCGTCTTTCCCTTGACAGGATGACTGGCCGAATATGCGAACAGATTGTACCGTCCGAACAGCGCCTCTCCTGTTTTGGAATTGGTGATAATCCAGACTACCGCCGACACTCCGATTCCGATCCATTGGCTCTTTGCGGCATTGGAAATAACCACAGTTAAAAGGCTCCAAAACAGAATCGTCCCAAGAAGCGCCACGGCATAGTACCCATACTCTGTTTCAAGTGGACGCTCCCTGATGGGATATGGATTCTGCCAGAAAAAGACAAAATACCATACCAGAAAGAGAACATATAAATACAAGACCTGAATCAACCATCTTCTGTAAATCGTGCAGATCCTGCCTGACAGGGGCTTGAGGAGAAAGATCTCCCACCGCTGACCACTTTGATCCATCACCCTTGTCTCCGCACAAAATACAAACGCAAGAATTGCCGCCCCCGGGATAATCGTCCGGCCGATTTCCGGAATCACCGCAACTCCCATCGCCAGAGAAAACAAAAGGAGAAACAACACGGAATATACGATTTTGTACGGAGACATACAGATTTTTATTTCCTTTTTCATCCTATGCGCCTCCTTTTCCAGATGGCGGACGCCATAAAAAGCAGTCCTGCCGAAACAACCAGAAGAAACACCTGATTATACACCGCCCTCGGAGCCACCGCCTCCAGAAAACCGCCGTCGAACCGTACTGTAATCGCCAGAGGCCGTAAAGGCCCCATATTGGAGTACATCAAGTACAAAAACAAAAACGGCACACCCGGAAGCGGGTTCCGAAAGCCCAGCGCAATGATAGTATAGACGCTTACGATAATCAGGACATTTGGCAGCATATAGTAGACCGCCGGGATCAGAAATTCAATCAGCGAAACCGGAAGACCGTTTCGGATTCCAGCGACAGCACTCAGCGCAAAAAAAACTACCACAAACAGAAGCCAAGCCGCCGCCATGGAGAAAAAGCCGCCTGCCGCTTTCCCAAATACATAAGCCTTGGCAGTGACAGGTTTCGTATGAAGCAGCTCGTAGGTGTCTCTTTTCGTGTCCCGGATAAAGAGGAACGCAAGTAGCACCGCACTGAAAAATCCAAGGTATAATCCTCCAAAATCCGCGAATTTCCTGCCAAAATACCAGGAATAGCTGTGGGCCGTAAGCTTTTCTTTCAGATCTTTGTTGATCTCATTTTTTGTCCCTTTGTGATACTCATACACCTGGTAATAATACTGAAAACTGTAACCTTTCGGATATCCATAGATCTCCCCGATCGCATCGGACATCTCAGATACGGACTTCCCTGATTCCCGAATTTCCTTTAGCGTCTCCTGCACATTTTCCGCATCCTCGCCAAATTCTTTGACAATCATACTCTGTATCTTTTTCGCCGCCAGATCGATCCGTTCCTTTTCCGTGGACTTGACATAGCCGTCCATGATATCCGCATCCGCGAGCGATTCCGGTTTCGTCTGCTGTACCTCCTGCTTAGAATGGAAATAATGTACGTCCAGATACGGAGAAAGGATCTGGAAGAGCCCATAAAGAATGAATAGGATACCCACCCAGTAAAGTGGGTTTTTGAAATAGTTTTTCAGTTCCTGCCGGATCATCCCTTTCATCTTATCCCTTCTTTCTTTTCTTGATAAGATGATGGTATCATTCGATTCACAACCAAAACACAACAAGAACGATTCTTTTTAAAATTCTTCCGTTTCCAGCACAACAGATTCCGGTACAATCGACCGGAAATAGGCACGCACGCAGGCGCCGCCACTTTGATTCTCCACTGTCAGAAAACCATCGTGCTTCTTGCAATACAGCTCGCTGATATACATTCCGAGACCAAAATGCTTCAGATCGTCCCGCAAGCCAGAGGTCGTAAAGGCCTGCTTTGCCCTCTCCTCGCTGATGTCAAAGCCTGTCCCATCGTCCTTTACCTCCAGGGTCAGTCCACTCTCCTCCTCCAATACACACACTATCACCTGCCTTTTTGCAAACCGCAGTCCGTTTCCAATCAGGTTGTCCGCCACCTCCAAAATCAGATCCCGGTCAAGAAAGAGTGTCTTCCCTTTGCCGCCCGCAAAAATCTGAAACTCTCGTTTTGCCTCCCGGGAGAGAATTTCTCCCACCTTCTGAATCTCCTCGCTGAGTTTTTCCACTGTTTGCGGCTGACAGGAAAGCGGTTGTTGTTCCAGAGCAGAAAAAGCACGCATCCTCTCCAGAAACCGTTCCAGTCGTTCGATCTGCCCCATACTTTCGCAGAGCATATGAAGCAGGGTTTCCCTGTCCAGCGTCTCCCCCGGCAAAAACTCCAGCATCATCTCCTGGTATCCTTTGAGCACAGTAAGCGGGGTTCGGATATCATGGGCGATGGCGGCACGCAGAACCTGCTCATCCTCTACCATCCGCCACATTTTCCGGTTGTTCTGTGTAAGCTGATTTTTCATCCGGTCAAATTCCAGACAGAGTTCTCCCAGTTCATCCCTGTTTTCATACCCGATTTCAAAGTCCAGATCATTGCCTGCAATCTTTTCTGCCGCCATCCGGAGGGCTCCCAGTGGTTTCCGGATTTTCTTTTGATAAAACAGCATGGTGGACACAATGATCCCACCCGCGCACATGACAAGAATTCCATAAGTCTGTAAAAAATCGCACCACTCAGAAAAGCGTGCGTCCCAATCTGACATTCTGCTGTTACTGACCCTTGGGATCACCACATCAAAAGATTCCTCATCTCTTTTGAGAAATTCTTCGATGTATCGATCCTGATCCACGTATTTCCACCAAATCTGCTCCTGTATCCGCCCAGCCTCATTTCCGGCGATGGCGCCCAGCAGAAATCCTGCAAGAATTCCTACCGCCATGTAGAGCAAAATACTTTTACGCAGAGAAAGATTTCTTACTTTTTCCATCGATATCCCACTCCCCACACCGTCTCAATCGGATCCTCGTCTGTAAACTCACCGATCTTTTTTCGAATCCTGCGGATCAGTTCTGTAATTCCACGGCCGTCCCCTTGTCCGTCAAATCCACATACATGTTCATAGATCCGCTCTTTATCAAATACCTGTCCCGGATGCATGGAAAGGAATTCCAAGATTCCAAACTCCGTCTTTGTCAGATCCAGCATCTTTCCGTCAATCCATACCGCTCTGGCTCCATAGTCTACCAGAAGTCCGTTTCCAAACCGGTACCGTGTCTTCTGCTGATGTCTCTCTTCTCTCCGCAGATGGGCAAGTACTCTCGCTTCCAGCTCCTTCAAGCTAAACGGCTTTATGATATAATCATCCCCACCCATCATCAGACCATTCACCCGGTCCTGCTCCTCCACTCTCGCGGTCAAAAATAAAATCGGGCAGGATACCTGCCCTCGGATCTTTCGACATACCTCCAGGCCATCCATCCCCGGCATATTAATATCAAGGAGAATCAAATCCGGCTCCTCGGCCGACATCCGGACTGCCTCCGTACCGTTACCCGCCTGCAATATCTGATAGCCTTTCATTTCAAAATACCGTCCCAGCATCTCCAGCAGATCCCTGTCGTCATCTGCCAGTAATATTTTATATCCCATGTTTATTCACCTCTGACAAAAGTATACACAAAAAATAGCAATAAAAAAACAACAGATAAATCAGCACCACCCGTCTAACGGGTGGTTTGCTCTGAGGCTATAAGCCTCTGTTACCGGCCAGCGCCTAAAGACGCTGGCTTTCACTTTGTTCAAGCCACTATTGCCCTTGACTCGTCGCTGCCCTTCAAAGGGCGTTCGTACTACCGGCTACCCCTTAAAGGGGGCCTCATATTCTTTTACACTTAATTTATCCACCATGATATCGTGTTTTTCCTGTTCTTGTATATATTTCTTTATGGTTGCCTCATTTATTCCTACTGTACTTACATAGTATCCTTCTGCCCAGAAATGTCGGTTTCCATATTTATATTTTAGATTTGCGTGTTTATCGAATATCATTAGTGCACTTTTCCCTTTCAGATATCCCATAAACTGAGAAACACTATATTTGGGCGGTATGCTTACCAGCATGTGGACATGGTCTGGCATTAAGTGTCCTTCTATAATCTCCACACCCTTATAAGCACATAATTGTTTTAATATATCTCGTATACTAACTTTATATTGATTATAAATTGCTTTTCGTCTATACTTGGGTGTGAAGACGATGTGGTATTTGCACATCCACTTGGTATGTGCCATATCATTGGTCTTATTGGCCATTTAAATCACCTTTCCTTTCTCTTTCATAGTGGCTTGGACACCTCTATTATAGCAAGGAAAGGTGATTGTGCTATAAGCACTTACTACACCACCCGCATAGCAGGTGGTTTTTTGTTTCGTGTGACTCCATTTTTCGGAACACGAAAAACTCTGTCACACTCAACTGGCTAAAGCCAATAAACAAAACCGGGGACATATTCCCATACATCGGAATATGTCCCCGGTGGAATCTGCTATATATCACTTTGGTTATCTCCTGCGAATCAGTACACCCTTTGGATATAATTTTCCATTCTTATATTGTCTTTGGAACAAGATCTCTCCTTTTTCCTGTAGCGTAACGTCCTCCTGAGCACAGTTCAGAAGGATTTCGATCTGGTTCTGATTGCGGTCGAGTTTGATATAGTGTACAAGCCGGTCGTCTCTGTATTCTTCCGGGAAGTGAAAGTACAGGCTTTTGAATGACGGCTCCGTCTTCCGCAGGTGGATAAGCTTCTGGATCTCGTGGATCCGACGCTGATTTTCTTCGGTGTGCAGGTTGTCCCACGGCATACATCTGCGGCAGTCCGGATCAAAGCTTCCTTCCATGGCGATTTCCGTCCCGTAGTAGATGCACGGGCTTCCCGGCATGGTAAAGAGGACCGCCAACTGTTGATAAAAGATATCCAGATCCCGGAACCGGTTCATCAGACGTTCTGTATCGTGGGAATCCAGCAGGTTAAAAAGAACATTGTTGGACTGCTGCATATACATCGTATAGCAGTGATTCACCATATACTCAAAGTCCTCTTTTTTCATCGTCCTGTCGATGAAAAAATCGTGGATTCCGCTCATCAGCGGATAATTCATCACGGAATCATACTCGTCCCCCATGAGCCATTGGCTGGCATCGTGCCAGATCTCTCCTAAAAGATAAATATCCGGCTTCATGGCTTTCACATGCTCCCGAATACGCTTTAAAAACCGGTGCGATACTTCATTTCCCACATCAAAGCGAATGCCGTCAATGTCATAATCCCGAATCCAGCCCTCACAGACGTTCTGAAAGTAGTGGATGACCTCTTCGCTGTTCGTGTTCAGCTTTGGCATCTTGTCCGCAAAGGCAAAAGAATAGTAACGTCCGTCCCTGGTACTTGCCTCCTTATTCATCTGCTCCCAGTCATTCACCATAAACCAGTCCGCATAAGGGGACTGTTCCCCGTGTTTCTTTACGTCCAGCCATGGCGCGAAATTCTGTCCACAATGGTTGAACACGGCGTCCACCATCACCCGGATTCCGTGTTCATGCGCCTCTTTGACAAGATGTCTCATCGTCTTGGCATCCCCAAACTGCGGATCGATTCTTGTATAATCCTTCGTATCATACTTATGGTTAGAATCTGCCTCCATAATCGGGTTTAAGTAGATACCCGTAATTCCAAGCTTCTGCAAATACGGAAGTTTCTGGCGGATCCCCTCCAGATTCCCACCATAGGTCTCCTCGTTCGTGACTGCTCCTTCATTCTTCCACGCAAGGATACCTTCCCTGTCATCTTCCGGCGTCCCGTTACAAAAGCGGTCCGGGAAAATCTGATACCAGATCGTGTCGTTGACCCAGTCCGGCGTCCGGTTCACATCCGCAGGGTTCATCCATGGAACGGTAAAGCACTGAAGCATCCTTCCCTCCATCTCCATCTGCTCTTTTGTCAGAAACCCGTCTTCAAAATAGTACCAGATCTCATCATCCGTATGTAATTCAAAATAATATTTGCACCGTTTATACTTTGGCACCAGGGTTGTCGTCCACCAGATCTGATGCTTCAGCCGTTTCCTGTAGAAAATCTCTTCCCGGATTCCGGTCCACGTCTCTTTTCCTCCCAGAATCCCCGCCTCAAACGGATCCCCATAATAAAGGAAAACCTGCTTTACGTCATATCCGGTCTTTAAGTTGACGATCAGTTCCGATTCGTTCAAAGGATAACTCATTTGCTCTGTCGTTCTATGGTAAACTCCTGTAAAATCCATCTGTCATCAAGCCCTTTCTGTCATTGCTCTCCGGTACTTTCTTAATTCTTCTTTTGCCTGTCCAAAATCCGGCATCCGCCACTCCCAGTTCGGGGAGCCCACCGTTCCCGGTGTGTTGATGTGACCTTCCGCTCCCAGTCCGAGAAGATCCGCCATCGGAAGGATGGCGTATTCCGCCTTGCTGCGAAGCGTATATGTCAGAAGGCGGTCTTTTACAGATCCCTGTTTAATGCCCTCCCGCTTTAAGAAACGGCGCACCTTCCTTCTGGCAGCCACGCTCAATCCCTCATACCACTGCATGAGGGTATCATTATCGTGGGTTCCGGTGTAGATAATCATGTTTTCCACATCATGGAAACTGTCATATGCATATTTTCCACTCGTCTCAATGGAGAATACAAGGATCTTCATCCCTTTTAAATGGTAATGGTCCTTCAACTGCAATACTTCCGGCCGAAGCTCACCCAGATCCTCGGCCACAAGATTTAAGCCGTCAATTTTTGCCCGAAGAGTATCGATGACCTCATATCCCGGAGCCTCGATCCATTCGCCCTCAATGGCGGTAGGACAGCTTGCCGGAATTTTCCAGAATGTGTCAAAGGCACGGAAATGATCGATCCGGATGATATCAAAAAGCTTTTGGTTGTAACCAATGCGGTCGGTCCAAAACCGGTATTCGTGATCTTTCAGGTAGTCCCAGTCATAGATTGGATTGCCCCATCTCTGCCCGGTAGCGCTGAAATAATCCGGCGGCACTCCGGCGATGAAAACCGGCCGGCCGTCTGTATCCAGGAGGAAATTGTCCTTTCCCCCCCAGACGTCCACAGAATCCACACCCACATAGAACGGCACGTCTCCCATGATCTGAATACCGCTTTCGTTGGCACGCCGTTTTACTTCCATCCACTGGAGGTAGAACTCGTACTGGAGGAACATCTGGTAAGCCGCCTCGTCCTCCTGCTCCTTTGGAAGCGGCGCCGGAACTTCCGGCCAGATCTTATCCTCTTCTTTCCATTCATTCCAGCAGACATTGTGGTTCGCCTTTTTCTTGGTGCGGAATACAGCGTACTCGTAGACCCATGGCTGCCTCGTAAATTCCCTAAAATCTTCTGTCTCCGTAAAGTTTGAAAATGCCTCTTTCAAATACGGCTCTTTAAAAGTACGGACTGCATCATAATCCACGGTTCTGACATTCTCGTGGAATGTAGGTGCCTGTTCTTTTAACAGTCCCGCTTCAAACAGAAGATCGAGACTGATATAGATTTCGTCCCCGGCGCAGGAGGAGTATGGCTGGTATGGGGAGTTCCCGTATCCCACCGGATTGAGCGGCAGAATCTGCCAGATCTTCACCCCGTTTTCCCGCAGAGCCTCCACAAACTCATATGCATATGCTCCGAGCTCCCCCACTCCCGTACGGGACGGGAGGGCGGAAACCGGCATTAAAATTCCTGTTTCTCTCATGGCTGCTTTCCTTTCCTGCTGCATCCGGCCTACAGACGCCAGATGTCATCGTTGTATTCCCGGATGGTCCGGTCGGATGAGAAGAATCCTGCCTTCGCGATGTTCACAAGAGCTTTTCTCTCCCAGGAGAGCTCGTCCTCATAATCCGCCAGCATCCTCTCTTTCGTCTCAATGTACTCTTTCACATCCAGAAGTGTCATAAACCAGTCTTTGGAAACCAGTTCCTTGTAAAGTCTCGCAAGGCTCACCGGATCTCCGATACGGATCAGGTCTTTACTGATAATAAAGTCTACCAATTCCTCAATCATGGCGTCGCCATCGTAGATCTTGCCGGAGTTGTATCCGTTTGTATCATAGAGACGGATGACTTCCTCGGATTTTGCCCCGAAGATATAAATATTGTCATCGCCTACAAGTTCATGGATTTCCACATTTGCCCCGTCTTCGGTTCCCAGCGTCACGGCTCCATTGAGCATGAATTTCATGTTTCCGGTTCCGGATGCTTCCTTTGAGGCAAGGGAAATCTGCTCGGAAATATCGCAGGCCGGGATCAACTTTTCCGCCTTGGTGACATTGTAATTTTCTACCATCACAATCCGCAGGTATGGACGTACCGCCGGATCATTCTCGATCAGCTTTTGCAGACAGAGAAGCAGATGAATGATATCCTTGGCAATCGTGTACGCCGGAGCCGCCTTCGCTCCGAAAATCATCGTGATCGGACGTTTCGGCAGATTCCCTTTTTTGATCTCTTTGTATTTATAAATCGCATAAAGCGCGTTCATCTGCTGTCTCTTGTATTCATGGAGACGTTTGATCTGGATATCAAAGATAGAATTTTCATCGATCTCCACACCCTGTGTCTGCATAAGATATTTCTTCAGCTCTGCCTTCGCTTCTTTCTTGATGGTCTTCAGATCCGCCAGTACGTTCTCATCGTCCTTGTAAGCAAGAAGCTTCTCCAAATTGGAGGCGTCCTCCATAAATTCCGGTCCAATCAGTCCGGTCAGATAATCGGATAATCTGTGATTGCAATGTACAAGCCATCTCCGGAAGGTAATACCATTCGTCTTATTGTTAAATTTCTCCGGATAAATATCGTAAAACGGCTTCAATTCAGACTCTTTTAAAATCTCTGTGTGAAGCGCTGCCACACCGTTGACCGCATATCCGAAATGAATATCAATATGCGCCATATGTACCCGGTTTTGTCCATCGATAATATATACTCTCTCATCGTGGAAATCTCTTTTCACACGGGCGTCCAGGTCCCGGATAATCGGCATCAGATGCGGAACGACCTTTTCCAGATAAGATACCGGCCATTTTTCCAGTGCTTCCGCAAGAATCGTGTGGTTTGTGTAAGCACATGTCTTTCTCACAACGTCCACTGCCGTATCCAAGTTAAATCCTCTCTGCATCAGCAGGCGAATAAGCTCCGGGATCACCATCGTCGGATGCGTATCGTTGATCTGAATTGCCACATGATCATACAGGTGGTAGAGATCATACCCTTTTTCCTCTGCTTCTGCCAGAATGAGCTGCGCCGCATTGCTGACCATAAAATACTGCTGGTAAATTCTTAAAAGCTGTCCCGCCTCATCGCTGTCATCCGGATAGAGGAAAAGTGTCAGATTTTTCCGAATATCCTCTTTATTAAACTGAATCCCATCATGGATGATTGATTCATCCACAGTATCCAGATCAAACAGATGCAATTTGTTGCAGCCATTTTGGTATCCTGGTACGTCAATGTCGTACATCGTAGAGGTCAGAGTGAAATTCTGGAACGGCACTTCAAAATGGCGCTCTGTCTTTGTAAGCCAGCTCTGATCCGTAATCCACGGGTTTTTCTCTTCTCTTTGCTTGTTGTCCACAAAAGTCTGGCGGAATAATCCGTCATGGTAGTTTAATCCTACGCCGTCTCCCGGAAGTCCCAGGGTGGCGATGGAATCCAGAAAGCAGGCCGCTAAACGCCCGAGCCCTCCATTCCCAAGAGACGGCTCCGGCTCTACTTCCTCGATCTCGGTGATCTCCTTATCATATCGTTTCAGAACTTCTCTTGTCTCGTCAAATAATCCCAGATTGATGAGATTGTTGGACAAGAGTTTTCCGATCAGAAACTCCGCTGAAATGTAATAGAGCTTTTTGCTGCCTTCGTTTCTCTTCATCCCGGCCATTTTTTCTTTTGTAATCTCTAAAAGTGCTGTATAGATTTCTTCATTGGACGCATCCTGAATGTTTTTTCCATAGTTCTTCTGTAACATCTCCTGTAATAACTGTTCCATCTTCGTTCTCCTTTCGATGTAGATTCTTATTCGACCGCCTCGTACACTCTGAGGATCTCGCCTACACTCCATGCCTGGGCGAAGCATCCTTTGGATGAGGTCGGGTTTCCTCCGTCATAAATCTCCGGAAGCTGTCCGATACATCCTTCCCTCATGGCGCTCTCCATGACTTCCAACTGCTTTCGGACATGCTGTCTGGCTTCTTCACTGTACCCGTGTACTTTCAAATACGCCAGATAATAAGCCCCAAGCGGGAAGACCCACACCGTTCCCTGGTGATATGCCAGATCCCGCTTGATCATTTCTCCTCCGTAAAACGGATGGAACTCCTCGTCCGCTTCTTCCAGTGTCCGCAGTCCGTAAGGGGTGTAAAGTTTCTCGTAGACCGTCCGCACGACCTGCCGTTCCTGCTCTTCATCCATCATACCAAACGGCATGGATACCGCCCAGATCTGGTTGCACCGGATCTGCGTATCCGCCTTCGTCCCGGAGATCAAATCCTTTAAGCAGCCTTTTTCCTCGTTCCAGAATTGCTGCCGAAATGACGTCCGGACCTTGTCCGAGAGCACCCCATACCCAGTATATTCCATTCCCAGTTCAGATGCAAACATTTCCATAATGCGGAGAGCATTATACCAGTAGGCATTGACTTCCACCGGTTTTCCGTGTCTCGGCGTCGGAAGCAAATCTCCTACCCGGACATCCATCCACGTCACCTGATCGAGCCCTTCCCCGGCCAAAATCAGACCGTCTTCATCCATACGGATGCCATGTTTCGTGCCTGCCTGGTAGTTTGCGACAATGCGCTCCATTACCGGCCAGACTTCCTTTACAAAATCCAGATCCCCTGCCGCCTGGTAATACAGGTAGACACAGTTGATAAATAGCAGCGCCGCATCCACTGTATTGTACCGTGGCTCATTCTTCCCCTCCGGAAAAAGGTTCGGCATCAGTCCGTCCTTTTCGTGAACGGCAAAGGTCCGTAAGATCTCTTTTGCAGTCTCATACTGTCCGGTGGAAATGCAGACCCCCGGAAGAGCGATCATCGTATCTCTGCCCCAATCCTCGAAGAACGGGTATCCTGCCAGAATCGTCTTCCCATCCGTAGACTCTCTCCGGGAAACGAATTGTCCTGCACTTTTGGCAAGCACCTTTGCCATCGGTGCTGTAAATCCTGCCCGTTCTTCCAGTTCTTGACGGTACTGCTTCGTGTCCGCAAGAATACCTTCCGCATCCTTTCTTCCAGCACAAGTCGAAGCGATGATCTCCAGCCGCCCCGTCTTCCTGGCCGGAACTCTCAGGCTGATCTGAAGCACCGCCTTTGTCCTGCCGGCCGGCCGCCTGCCATCGCAGACATCATAACTGTAATAGCAGGTTTCCGTCTCTTCCTTCTGTAAAATCTCTCCATTGGTCTCAAAGAAGAGCCCAATCCCATTCGATATGACCGAATTTCCATCCCACTGAAAGTTCTGCTCTTCCTTTAGATCCTCGCCCTTTCTCACAAATTGGAGAAATGGAGTGACTTGAAGTGTGACCGCTTCCAGTGTCTCGTTTTCTATTTCATAGACCACCGCCACGGTATTTTCCATGTGCGGCATCCCGATTTCCTTTCTTACCTGTACACCGCCGGCCTCGTAGCGCCAGACAGGCGTATCCTCAAAGGTGAAGGAGGATAGGTACCGGTATCCCTCCTCCGCCGTACCGCCATCAAACTCCTGAGAAGAAAGCACTTTCTTCTCTTTTTTCGTCTCCAACACTTCCCGCAGACGGTGAATCAGATTGTAGCGGTGGTTCGGCGCCTGGGTGCATCCCATCAGCAGGGCATGGTCATTTCTGGCCGCTGATCCGATCATTGTCAGGGAAGAAAAGCCCCCCAGCCCATTTGTCAGAAGATAGCAGTTCTCCTGCCCTCTTTCAAGCGTTTTGATATCTTGTTTCCCGTAGATCCATTTCATATATCTAGCCTTCCTTTCCTGTCTGTCCAAGCACCAGGACACTGCGTCCTTCCACCCGGATCGTTCCTTCTGTCACAAACGGATTCTGCCAGAGGCGGCTGCTGTGTGCATCTACAAGCACTTCCCATTTTCCTTTTGGAAGGTTTCGCTCGATTTCTTCCTGTCTGCTATTATAAATCACGCAAAGTGTCTCCCACAGGGACGGCTGGCTCTCGCTGTGGTTATCCACGAGAAAGCCCACGACCCCATCCGTTTTCCACTCGTCCCGGATCCGTTTCCACGCATCCTCTGATTTATCACAAAGTCCCGGCAGCCGTTTACGAAGTGCAATCAGACCGCTGTAATATTCTACCAGCTCATACTGTTCATACATCCGGTTCCAGTCGAGACGGTTGATCTCAATCGGAGCGTTGTAGGAATTTTCGAGTCCTCCTTTTGTGCGGGACGCTTCTTCCCCGGAAAGGAAGAAAATCCTGCCCTGGCACGTCATGTACACCGCCGCCGCCATCCTGTTGGCACGCATCCTCTCTGCCTCATCCTCCACTGTAAGAGAAAGCTTATCCCAGAGTGTCCAGTTATCGTGGGCGGATACATAGGTAACGACCTGGGATGGCGCCTGAATTTTGGATCCCGGTCCGCACCATGCTTTCACCGAGGAGAGAATCGCCCCCTCCTGTCCCTTTCCTCCATTTACAAATCCAGGCGTTTTCCCCTCAAAGGTATGCCCCTTGATGGCATCCCTTGTATCATCACAGAAAAATCCAACCTGCGGATTCAGCCGGTCTATATTCTTTTTGAGCGCCGGAAGAGCTTCTTGTTCCATGGGTGTTTCACTTGCCGACCATGGTTCACCGAACACAAGTTTCTCGCCTTTTCCATAGCGGGAAGAAAGCTCCATCTCGATCCGGTTCATAAGTCCGGTGTCCAGAAGTCCCATCAGGTCAAAACGGAATCCATCAATATGGTACTCTCCCGCCCAATAAAGCACGGAATCCACAATATAGTTCGCGCACATGATCCGCTCACTCGCCACATCATTCCCACAAGCTGATCCGTTCGCCGTCTCTCCGTTCTCGTGGACACGGTAATAATACCACGGTACCGTCCTCTGAAACCAGGAATCCAGGAAATAAGTATGATTGTAGACCACATCCATGATAACCCGAAAGCCATTTTTGTGCAGAGCCTTTATCATCTCTTTGAACTCCCGGATGCGTACCTCTCCTTTTCGTGGATCTGTGGCGTAGGAGCCCTCCGGCACATTATAGTTTACCGGATCATACCCCCAGTTAAACTCCCCCGATTCCTTCGATTCATCGACAGATCCATAGTCGTATGCCGGCATAAGCTGGATATGGGTGACGCCCAGTCTCTTCATATAAGAAAAGCCTGTGGGATGCACACCGTCATGGTTTCGTGTTGTATTCTCACAGGTAAATGCCTTATACTTTCCACGGAAGGCCTCGGGAAATCCTCCCGACGGATCCCAGGAATATTCCCCGATATGCACCTCATAAATCACCTGCTCCGGCTGCATTTCAGGGGATACCTCCTCCTGCCACCCGTCCGGGTCTGTCTGTTTCAAATCTACGATCATGCTCCTTTGTCCATTGATTCCACACGCTTTCGCATAAGGGTCCGCTGACCAGATCGCCTCCCCCTCGATTACGAGCTCAAAATCATAGTATACGCCGTGGAGCATTTCTTTTGTCCGGTAAGCCCAGACGCCTTGTTTTTCCTTTTCCATAACCTCGGTGCTATAAGGTTTCCCTGTCTCACCATCCTGGAAGAAGCGGACATTCACCGTCTCTGCAACCGGGCTCCACAGGAGGATGGAAGTTCCATCCTCCGTGCAGGTTGCACCCAGGTCATGTCCCTCATAGGTATATTGTTGTTCAAATTTCGGATCCGAATAATATGCCTTCCATTCTGTTGCTGTCTTTCTCATCTGTCACTCCTCATTCATCCGTTTTTGCGTGCCTTTCACACTTAGCCTTTCACTGCTCCGGATACACCATCTACATAGTACCTCTGCATAAACAGGAAGAGGATCGCGATCGGAATGGAAATCAGTACGGCTCCTGCCGCAAAGCTGGTATACCAACTGTCAATATATTCCTTTTCCAGCATTTTCCAGAGCCCAATCGCAATCGTGTACTGGTCGGAGTTGGCACGGCAGATCACTTTGGCAAAAATGAAGTCGAGCCATGGAGCCATAAACGACGTCAGCACGGTATAGATGATAATCGGTTTGCTAAGCGGCAGTGTGATCCTACTGAAAATCTGCCATCTCGTACATCCATCCAGAAGCGCCGCCTCATCCACCGCAATCGGGATGGTATCAAAGAATCCTTTCGCGATCTGGAATCCAAGCCCCGCGCCTCCTGAATAACACAAAATCAGCGCCACTTTGATCAGATTCCCTTCTGTCAGTCCGATTGCCTTTAAGATAAAGTAAACGGCAACCATGGACATGAATCCGGGAAACAGTCCCAGGATCATCGCCATGTTCATATAAGGCTTCCGCAACTTGAATTTTAGCCTGGAAAGGCAATAAGATACCGCCAGCACATAAAATGTGGAAAGAATACAGGAACACACCGCGATGAACAAGGTATTCGCAAACATCTGTGGAAAGTTCAGAATGGAGGTGTCTGTAAACAGTCTCACATAATTATCCAGTGTAAAGCTCTGTGGGAAGAAAGTGGAAACATAGGACCCCTTCTCTGCCCGGAAGCTTGTCAGTATTACCCATAAAATCGGGAATACCCAGATCAACGCCAAAATGGCAAGTACGACATGTACGATCGTATTATGAATGAAACGTCTCTTTTTAGCTGAACGTACTTTTCCAGCAGCCATGTTTAGAATCCCCCTTCTTCTTTATATGATTTACTGTTGCGGTATGTAAGAAGAGCCGCAATCGCCAGAATAATAAATGTCAGGATACCGATCACCGCACCGATATTGTAGTACTGCTTATCAATGGTCAGCTTGTAAAGCCAGGTAACAAGCAAGTCGGTACTTCCTGCTGTAGAGGACAGATCCGTAACCGGATCTCCTCCGGACAACAGGTAAATAATATTGAAGTTATTGACATTTCCCGTAAATGTTGTAATCAGGTACGGCGTCGTCACATAAAGCATATACGGCAGCGTGATCTTAAAAAAGATCTGCACCGCGTTTGCTCCGTCCACCTTGGCCGCTTCATAAAGTTCTCCCGGAATATTCTGAAGAACTCCGGTAAGCTGAAGTAGCGTATACGGTACACCAACCCAGATATTGATGACAATGACAGTCACCCTCGCCCACATCGGATCCGTGAAAAACGGAAGGCTGGCGTCCTGTGCAATCAGTCCCAGATTCCGAAGCAACACGTTGACCGCTCCCTCCGGCTGAAGCATCGTTCTCATAATCAAAAGGGAGACAAACATCGGAACGGCACAGGAGAGAACGAAGCAGAATCTCCAGAATCCTTTTGCTCTTGTCTCTTTCCGGTTGATAACGATGGAAAGGATCATACCGAAAATATAGTTACTAAACGTTGCAAAGAACGCCCATACAATCGTCCATGCAAGTACAGACCAAAATGTACTTCCCAGAATACTGTTGGAATCAAACAGCGCCCGGAAATTATCCAGACCAACCCACTCAAACAGCATCAGGTGATTGTCGATCTTACTGTAGTTTGTAAATGCCATACAGATCATAAAGATCAAAGGCAGGATGGTCAGCGCAAAGATAAACACCATCGGAGGTGTCATCAGAAGACGGTGCAGATTCTCGTGGAGGAGTGCTTTCACGTCCTCGACAAAGCTGTTCACATGTCTTCCTTCCCTGTCGAGACATTCCGCCTTGTACGCGCTTTTTAATGCTCCCCGCCATGCCCAGATCATCAGAATTGTCACAAGAATCGTTGCCACCCCATACAGCAGGATCAGAACAGACTGATCACCCTTTGTGTATGTATAGATCTGATTCACCTCATCCCATACCTCTTTTTGTTCTACTGTTCCCAGTGTCCCAAGCATGGAGAGGAAACGGATTCCATTCAAAACCATGAATACAACATACGCTACTTCAACTGCCAGATAGATCAGTCCTTTGATCTTCTGTTTATGCATGATATTTCCAAATCCCATCAGCACCATAGAGAGCTTCGTCTCCATGCCGCCTTCCCTGATTGCCGCCGTACAGGTGTACGGTGTCGGGAATTCATTGACATGCTTTTTTCTTATTCCCATCCTCTTCTCACCTCGTTTAGATTCCATCACTGTTCATTGCCTCATTCATCGCTTCCGCCTGCTCTGCGGCGTTGTCATGTGTCACACTGCCGTTGCGGATTCCTTTTCCCATGTTTTCAACCGGAGTCCAGCAATTATTCATCTTGGCGACAAACGGCTGAAGAATCGATGTGTCGTTGAAAGTATTATTCTGTGCCATAACAAGCGGATCTTCCGCAATTTTAGTATCCTTCAGAAGTTCCGTGTTACATGGGATCACATTTCTGAGTTCATAATGTGTCCGCTGCGCCTCCGCAGATCCCAGATATACGGCAAGCTCTACCGCCGCTACCATATCTTTGCAGTTTGGATTCACACCGATCGCCTTGGACCCGGCGTAAGCCATCATCTGCTTTTCCTCTCCATTCAGTGTATAAGCCGGAAGAGCGATTGCGCCCATGTTATCACCCAGCGCCTCCTTCACCGCATTGGCGTCCCAGGAACCGGAAAACATGGCGGAAATGCTTCCGTCACGAAGTCCCGCAATACCAGAACCATCGGCGTCGATTTTAAAATTCGGATTTCCCGCCAGATCTACAAGATAATCTGTCACTTCCACGGATTTCTCTCCCCCGAAATCCACGCCCTTTGCCTCGTCCGTTCCATCTCCGAACAGGGTACAACCGTTACCGATATAAAATGCCGGAAGATACCAGGAGTTTGTCATCGGGAAAGAGACAACGCCCTTTTCCAGCATCGTATCCAGATTTTTCACGTCCTCTTCGTCAAATACGCTCTTGTCATAGTACATAAACCAGGTGTTTGTCGTAAACGGCACACCGTAAAGCTCCCCGTTCTTTGTCAGGGATGAGATGACTTCTTCGGTATTTGTTCTTTCGATCTCCTCTCTGTATTTTCCCCCGAATTTCACCAATGCGTTTGCATCCGTCATCGTGGTAAGTGTATCGTTTGCATACATAAACACATCGGCACTCGCCTCCGGATCCTGCGCTACCTGGCCTGCCGCCGTCGCCTCATCCGCTACACCATAGACAAAGGTGATATCCCATTCGGGATGTTCGTCCGCAAATTTCTCACACGTCGTCTGAAGCCATTCTCCACTGTCCTTTGACTGATCCTCCGATGGGGACCAGACCATCAGACGGACTTTTTTCTTTCCGCCGGACGATCCATCTTCGCTGTTTCCGCACCCGGCAAGCATGGATGCGCCCAGTACTGCCACCAGCAAAACTGCCAACCCTCTTCTCTTCATCGTTCTGACCTCTCCTTCCAGAAGTTTCGTTTTGTTTCGTTAAGACATACTATACATGCCCCATTTCGGTTCGTCAACCCTATTTCTCGTTTTCAATCATGCATTTCTCTGTTTTTCACATGTAAAAGTCCTCATTTTTATATCATTTGCACAATTATTTTTCTTTCTTTTCTTCATTCGGCGATCGAAACTTTTGTTTTACAAGTTTCGTAAAACAAATTGCATTTTCCGTAAGTATTCGGTATAATAGAGAAAACAGGTGAATTCATGGTTAGACTTCAGAAAGGTGATTTTATGGCTACAATTTTAGATATCGCCGAGAAGCTTGGCGTGTCCAAGGGTACTGTTTCCAAGGCGCTGAACGGCGCTCCGGATATCAGCGAAACATTGCGAAAAACGATATTAGAAACCGCTGTCGAGATGGGATATACGAGACGGCGCAGACAGAAGCAGACAGCAAAGAAACTCTGTATTCTTGTAGAAAATCTGGATTACGAGGAGCCGCACCAGTTTGGCTATGATATTGTTACCGGATTCCGCCAGATGGCGGAGCCCGCCGGATTTTTGGTTGAGATCTTCCCGATAACGGAGAAGCTGCAGCGCTCCATCTCTTATGATATGTTCATGCTCCAGCACGATTATCTCGGTGCGTTTGCCCTTGGATTCACTCTTCAGGATCCATGGATGACAGATTTTCAGACGAGCAGTACCCCCACTGTACTGTATGACAACTATATCAAAACCAATCCCAGAACAGCCTATGTCGGTGTGGACAACAATGAGGGGATGGAGCTTGCCGTCTCCCACTTAAAAGAACTGGGACATAAAAAGATCGGATACTTAAGCGGAGCCCTTGGCTCTCATATTATGCAGGTACGTCATAAGGCGTTCTTCCAGGCCATGCGGCAGAACGGCCTGCGTGCCGATTCTGACTTTGCCGGGGCATCCTACTATATCAGCCAATGTCTTGAGAAGCATCTGCCCCGTCTGATTCAGATGGGTATGACCGCCATTATCTGCAGTCACGATCTACTGGCAAACGCGGCTATGATCCAGTGCCAACAGTTCGGAATTCGCATCCCGGATGACTTAAGCATCATCGGTTTTGACGATCTGCCGATCTGCCCGTACACCTACCCGCCGATGACTACCGTCCGCCAGGAGCGGACCGAGATCGGCAAATGCGGCTACTATGCGCTGGACAGTCTGAGAAACAGTGTCTCCATCGGCACACTGTTGCTGCATGCGAAATTGATGGTGAGAAATTCTACCGGACCGGCGTCGGAGAAGAATTAAGATTTCAAGGTATACAAAAAGAGGACTGTCCTGCTGATAACAGCCGACATCCTCTTTTCCTCTCCATTCTTCTCTTACTTAATTAATTTCTGTATCTTTCTTGCCTCCGTTGTCCCTGCTTTTCCCAGCAGTTCAAACAGAAGCGCTTCGTAGGTTGTAAGGATAGCGCCCTCCAGTCTCGCCCGTTCCAGCGCCATTTCCAGATCCCGCGCTTTCCTGCTGGAGATGCAGTCTGTCACAAGAACGGGCTGAAAGCCTCTGCTCTTGAGATCGATCACCGTCTGCAAAACACAAATGTGGGATTCAATTCCGCAGAGAATCACTGACTTCTTCCCACCCAGCTTCGGAATCACTTCTTCCGCCGCACTGTAACTGATTTTTTCCAGGTATTCCCTGGTTCCTGCGGCTTCCACGATTTCCGGCACTGTCATACCAAGTCCTCTTGTATACTGCTGTGTGAGATAAATCGGAACTCCGAGTTCTTTCAGTCCTCTCAGCAGAATCACCGAGTGAGCCAGCAGTGCCTCTTTTTCCTGCATCACCGGCATCAGCCGCTCCTGATAATCTACAGCTACAGCCGCCACGTCTTCTCTTCTAATCAACATTCTATCCTGTCTCCTTTTTGACCTTTGCTTTTCTTGTCATAGATTCCTGTTTTCCGCTGTCTTCTCTTCTGCCTGTTCCAGAGAATCGTATCCATAGAAACGTACCATAAATCCTAGAATTTGCTCCGTCAGATTTTCTCCCCGTTCCTCCATCTCCCTGATCATTGCGGCGTACAGAGCGATCGTCCGATCCGAATATGTGCTGATCTCTCCCCTCAAATACGTCTCCTGCGAGGTGTCCCACGGCGTATCCTCAGAGGTATAAATCTTTCTTCCGGTTCCTCCAAGATTCGGAAACCGCCTGGAAAAGTCTTCGGCCCACCATATTTCCTGGCTGATCAGCTCTTCCTGCATCCGGATTCTCTTGCCGCTTCTTTTCGGAAGGATTTCCCGGAAACGCTCGTATTCCTCCGGCGCTGTGCTCTCCATCATTCTGGCATACTTCTCTGTCAAAAGATTCCATCCATCCTTCCAGGCATCCCGAAGATCCTGAAGATAGCTTTCCAGCACCTCTTCTGTCCATGCCAAGAACTGGCTTTTCCTCATAATCTCAAACGTCTCCCGGTCATCCTGGCAGGAGGCTCTTCCTCCTTCATTATGTACCTGCTGGAACTGTATCCATTCTATATCCACCACAGCGTCAATGAACCGCTCTTTCTTAGTCATCTTTTTGTCCCTTTTTCCTTTCCATCAAAACCAGCCGTTCAAAGACTGCTCTCTTTTGTTCTTCCAAAAAGACTTCTTTCCGGTCGGAAATTCCCTGAGCGTTCAGTTCTCCGACAACCATCCGGCAGATCTGCTCAATTATTTTTTCTACCCCGGTGTCCCTCAGATCTTTTTGCATCAACTCCTCCAACAGTGTACAAAGTTCCGGTATCCTCCGAAATGTCTCCATCCCCCTTATTTTCCATTTATAAAACGGCATATATGTTTCATTCAAAAGATAGGCTGTCTCTGTCGATGCCTGAATAAACTCGGACAGAGAGAAGTACATGGCTCCAATCGCCTCCCGTCTCTTCGCCCGCGGGAAATTATACTGTCCTGCCTGCGCCATACGTCCCAGAGAAAGGCAGAGCCTTTTTAAGCGCACTGTCTCTGGTTCCCTTAAAAACCCCTCTCTTCGCTTTGAAAATTTCCCAAGTGGATCGTCAAAGACCTCTCCGTTTGTAGCAGTCCGCAAATTCTCCTGGGTAATAGAGAGCCAGCTCTCATCGTCTTCCGGTGCTTTCCTGTATCCTGTCAGTTCTTCAAAAAATGCTCCGATTTCAAACACGCCGACCCTTTTTTGACCATGTGAAGTCGTATTTCTGGCTTTATATCCCAGAAATTCTTTCGGAAGCGCTTCATACGCCTCCTGAAGCCGCGCTCCGATCTTCCGGTAATCCTTTTTTGTCAGCCAGAGGCAAAATCCCGGGCCAAAATCATGGTCCGTGGACAAAACGTCATCATATCCAAGACACTCCGAACCCTCCCCGCACAGTCCTGCGGCAATCCGCCCCGCATAGTCCGGAAACTTTATCTCAATCATTGGTTTCCCGTATTTCTCATAGTAGGCTCTGGCAAGTTCCATTCCTTTCATCTTACTTTTTTCGGCCGCCTGCTTTCTCCCAAGCAGATCTGACACCAGAGACAGATTCTGCTTTGTCACCCGATAATACTCATTTTCCCCGTAGAAACGATCGATCTCTTTTAATGCTCTCCGGTAATAGTTCGCAGACGATTCCAGATCTCCTTCGTGGAAACAGGCCTCCCCAAGCCCGGAAAGTGCCGACGCAAAATGGGAATCTTTCCCGTCCCGGGTCTTTTCAAAAATCCGTACGGCCATCTCCATGTGACGTTTCCCTTCTTCTATCTCCTGCATCTGAAAACAGAGATTCCCAAGATTTGTGTGTGTAATGGCCACCTCGATTTCCGCATCATCCAGTTTCCGGATGATATCCATCGCCAGTTCCAGCTCCTGTTTGGCCTCGTCAAGCCTTCCCGTCTCACTGTAGAGGAGACTGAGATTATTGTGAAGAGACGCCATACGATAATCCGGCCCGGTTACATGTTTGCGGAAAATCAGGTGCGCTTGTCTGTATAACGCTTCTGCCTCCGCATAGTTTCCGGCCGCACGGTATCCCGTAGCCACATTTAACAACATCGTGCCGTATTCCATTGTCCCCGACAGACCCATAGCGTCCGCAAGCTCCATTGCCTGATCGGCGCAGAGCAGACACTCCTCATAACGGCCTGCCGCACGGTAATATCCCATGAGCTCATTTAAAATAGCAAGAATCGAACCGTTCTCACCCGCTGCCGCCGCCTGTTTCAACCCCTTTTTCAAATAAGCTTCGGCCTCATTTCCCTGCCCGGAGGAATAAAGCAAATCCAACCCCTCCAGATACTGCCGCAAATCAAACATCGTCCCCTCCTATTCTTGCATGTCCAGTTCCACCGGACAATGATCGCTTCCAAGAATCTCCGTGTGAATCTTCGCGTCCTCCAACCGGCCCTTTAACGCCTCCGACACAACAAAATAATCAATACGCCACCCCGCGTTTTTCTTTCTGGCGCTGAACCGATAGGACCACCAGGAATAAACGCCCTCCTGATCCGGATAAAAATAGCGGAACGTATCGATAAATCCCGACGCTTTCAGAGTGCGGAACTTGTCTCTCTCCTCATCTGTAAATCCAGCGTTTTTACGATTTGTCTTTGGATTCTTCAGATCAATCTCCTCTGCCGCCACATTGAGATCCCCACAGAATACGACCGGCTTTTTCTCTTCCAGCTTCTTTAAGTAAACCAGAAAATCCGTCTCCCACCGCATCCGGTAATCCAGTCTTGCAAGCTCATTCTGTGAGTTCGGTGTATACACGGTGACAAAATACAAATCATCATATTCCAGAGTGATCACACGGCCTTCCTGGTCATGCTCCTCGATACCGATCCCGTACCGCACGTTCAAAGGCTCCCGCTTTGTGAAAATCGCCGTCCCGGAATACCCTTTTCTCACCGCGTAATTCCAGTACTGATAATATCCCGGAAGCTCAAGTTCCAGTTGTCCCTCCTGCATCTTCGTTTCCTGGATACAGAAAATATCCGCGTCCGCCTCCCGAAAAAAATCCAGGAATCCTTTCTGCACACACGCCCGGATTCCGTTCACATTCCATGATATCAATTTCATAGCTTCCATTCCTCCTGTATCGTTATTTTTATCTGATAACATAAAATCGTTTAAAACATAAAGCTTCTTTAAAAATCAGATTTCTTTTTTCTGTCCTTTCTTATGCATTATATCATCCCATTCTTTCCCTGTCATTTTCTTTTTCGCGTGTCTCCTGACTCTGAAAAGAAGTGGATTTCTTCTCTTCTTTATTGTATACTGAGTTTGATAGCGTGCTAAAGGGAGATGGAGGACAACATCATATGAAAATTGAAAAAATTACGGAGCAGAAAAAGCGGTTCCTCGATCTGCTTTTGCTTGCCGACGAGCAGGAAAGCATGATTGACCGCTATCTGGATGAGGGCGATATGTACGCCCTATACGATGACGACTTAAAAGGTGTCTGCGTCGTTACCCCAGGAGATGACGGCTCCTGCGAGCTGAAAAATATTGCCGTCTACGAGGACTGTCAAGGCAAAGGCTACGGAAAACAGATGATAGATTATCTGACAGATGTCTATTCCGGATCGTGCCATACAATGTATGTAGGGACCGGGGACAGCCCGCTTACCGTACCGTTCTATAAAAAATGCGGGTTTACTGAATCCCACCGGATAAAAAACTTCTTTACGGACAACTACGATCACCCAATCTTTGAATGTGGGATCCAGCTTGTCGATATGGTCTATCTGAAAAAGGCACTATAGCCTGAACAGGGGGAACCCATGCGATCTTTTTCCCATGATTCCCCCTGCATATTTTCTATCCTTCATCTCTGTAAAATACTTCTTTTAAGAATAACCCCTGAGCCGGAGCTAAAAATCCTGCTTCTGCTCTTTTCTTTTCATTCAGAATCCGAGGCAATTCATCTGCCCGACGTTTCCCACTCCCCACTTCCAGAAGAGTTCCGCTTAAAATGCGCACCATGTGGTACAGAAATCCGTTCCCCCGAAAAACCAGATAAAGCTTATCTGGTTCTACCTCGACTCGGATTTCGTCGATCCGCCGCATACAGCTTTCCTCATCCTTGCGGTCTGTAAAGCTGGAAAAATCGTGGCGTCCAATCAAATATCCAGCCGCTTCTCTCATTGCCTCGATATCCAGCTTCTCCGGGTAGTGGTATGTATATTTTCTTGAAAAGACACACGGCTTTTCCCGTAAATCAATATGATATTCATAACACTTTCCCTTTGCGCTTCTGCGTCCATGAAAGGTATTCGGTACCAGCTCGATTTCCCGGATACGGATATCCTCCGGAAGCCTCTCATTCAACTTCCGAAGAAATTCCCTTTCCTCGACTTTCCCGGACAGTCTGAGACTTGCCACCTGTCCCAGCGCGTGAACACCGCCATCGGTCCTTCCGGATCCCTGTATCTTCACCTCATACCCGGTGATGGACGCAATGGACTGTTCTATCACATGTTGAATTGTCTGTTCTACTCCCCGTTGTCTCTGCCACCCCTGATATCGAGTGCCGTCGTAGGAGATTGTCAGCTTATATGTTCTCATCTTTTCTCATCTCCGATGCCATTACTATGATTTAGTATAGGCAGAAACGCCGCAAAATTCAACTCGAAAATTTACGGCGTTTTCATTTGTTTTTTGTTTTCAGGATCCTTCAGCATTCTGTCACTTCCTGTATTCTGCAAGAATCTTTTCGAGTTCCGGATTCTCTTTCAAAAAATCATACTCTTTTTTCGTTTCAATTTCAGAAATGAATGCCCGGACAAAACTCTCTCCAGCAGCAGATCCCGCTTTCTCCTGTCTGGTACCGGCATATCTGTAATATAATGGGCTTGCTTCCATGTCCCACGGTTTTCTTGCTTCATCCAGCGCCTCTCGTATCAACCTGATACTCCCTTCGCTGTCTTTCCGATATAAAGCAAGCAACAGATGCGGGACAACTCCGCCATACTTCCACATTCCGCACAAGGATATTATTTGCTCCGCAAGATCCGCAATCTGTTCTGCCTCTTGACGATTTCCCGTCGTCTCTTCTATTTCAATCAGCTTATACAGATAGTTTTGAAGCGTTGTCGCTGTCTGCATCAGTTTCCCTTCTAAAAAGAGAGCCGCGGCGTCTTCCCCTTCCTTCCGGATCAAAACATTCGTTTTCATAATCGTTGTATCAATGGTAACATCCGGAATTTTGGCAAGATAAGCATCTGCTTTCTCATATTCTTCCATTTGTGTGTATTTCACAGCCAACATATACTCACTGGACATTCTGATCTTTTCATTCGTGCTTTCTGCCGTCCGCTCAAGCCAGCCAAGAATACTGGCATCGTATTCCCGCCTCCTTTTGCTGTCTGTCTCAGAAAGTATCAACGCACTATTCAGGACTGTGGAAACCGTATAAATCAACAGCTCGCACCGTGGATATTCATGTATTTTCTTTGATGCCATTTCAAACACCGTATCGATACCCTCTTCCAATACTGCTTCAGAAAGCTCATTAACAAACTGTCCAATCTCCCTGTCTGTCAATTCTTCCCGGAAAGAAAACAGCTCGTTCATATCCATCTGTAATAATCTGGCAAGTGCCGGTAGTGTAGAGATATCTGGATAAGAATTTCCTTTTTCCCACTTATTAACGGCCGAGGCAGAAACTCCCAGGGCGTTTGCAACCTGCTCTTGTGTAAGCCCCACACTTTTTCTATAATTTCTGATCTGCTCACTTATATTCATTTTCCGTACCTCCTGTCCATAATTTTATTATATCCTCTCCAAGGCAGGTTTTACAACTGAGCAGCCCTCTCATTTCTATTACAGAAAATGAACCATTGGTTATATTGTTCTATTCGCCCAGGCGAATCACCTGACCGCATAAATTCTGCTCTACAGCTTTGTGTGAGATCATCAAAATCGTATGATTTTCCGCAAGTTTGGTCACTGTCCTCATCACATCTGCCGCCGTCGCCTCGTCTAATGCGCTCGTAATCTCATCCAACAGAAGGACCTTTGCATTTTTCAAAAGTGCCCTTGCTATCGCTATCCGCTGCCTCTGTCCACCGGAAAGGTTACTTCCTCCCTCCTTCAAAATCGTCTCATACCCTTGCGGCAGGGACATGATATAATCATCTATCTCTGCGTCCCGGCACGCCTTTCGAATCTGATCCATATCCGGATTTACCAGGGCAAAATTGTCATAGATTGACATATGGAACAGATACGGCTGTTGTGAAACACAAGTCACCAGTCCTGCGTACGTCTCCTTCGGATAACACCAGATCTCGTTTCCTCCGACGCGAATCGTTCCAGAATCCGGTTTCTCAAACCGCAACAGCAAATGAAAGAACGTACTTTTTCCACATCCGCTTGGTCCAGAAAGCGCTGTCAGGGTATTGGGCAAAATCCTGACGCTGTAATCGGAAAAGATCGGTTCCTCTCCATAAGAAAATCCCAGATGATCCATCTGGATGTCATAGTCTTTACTCTCCACCACTACCTCTGTCTCTGTCATCTCGTCCTCCTTTTTCCGCATAAAACCATCGTACCGGTCAATGGAAACATGTTTGATCCGCAGTTCTCCAAGGGCGGTGACAAGGTCGCTTAAAGATGTAAACATCGTACCAAAATAGGACTGGATGATAAGCACCGTATCGATCCCAAAGACTCCGTGCAAACACTGCCAGCATGCATAGATCATCAAAACGATCTCCATACACATCGTAATGCTCGGATTTAAAATATTGCTGATGACTCGGTTCCGAATCTGCTTGTTATGTACATCGATATATGCCTCGTTAAGTCTGCGGTACTTTGTGTGCAGGGGAGCCAGCATCTGAAAGATTTTAATTTCTCTCATTCCGGAAAGAAGTTCTCCATAAAAGCGAGTTTCATCGTCTCCTTTCTGTTTCCCTTCCTTGGTCAGCTTCTCATATTTTTCATTATAAATATTCAAAATCCAGATCACCAGGGCATTGACCAAAAATCCGACAGCCATCAGCCCCAGACTAATTTTCGCCAGAACGACGATAGAAACTGCAAAGGAGAACAACAACAAAAGGGCCTCTGAAAGCCAGGTTCCGAATTCTGCCAGAACTCTCACATCCCCATTGACCAGATTCAAAAGTTCTCCCTTATTACAGACAGCAAAGGTCGTCATTTCAATCCGGTCCAGCTTCTCCACCATCTGATCCTGAAGTTTTCTGTACACATCATTATAAAGTCTCCGCTCTACCATAAGACTTATAATCTTGAACACCTTCGAACAAATCTTCAAAAGGAAATAGATCACCATCATCAGCATGACCCGGTTCGCATCTCCCTTGGACAAGCTGTCAATCGCCATACTGAACAACAGGCTCACAAACAGATACGGTCCATTTGCCATTATAGAAGACAGCACAAGAAAAACCGAAATTTTCCTGTCTGCCTTTGTCACCTGAAAATAACGTCGGATAATTTGTAAATTTTTCATTGTAAAAACCTTTCTAACGCATGATGTAAAAGTCCCTGGATTTCCTCCTCGCCGAGCGTCATGTTCCCTCCATAAAGCTGCGTGGCAATTCCATGGGCATAAAACCGGATATCCCTGTAAAGCTCCTCACTCTCCCGTATAGAAATCCTGAACTGTTCAGCGGTACATTCAATCGTCTCTCTGTTCCAGGGCGAATCAATTACTTCCCGGACTGTCCTGGAATCAAGAAGGGGATTCACAAACAGTGCTCCGAAAAAATGATGCTCCATCCTTGCAAAATTAATATAAGCAAAGCTGATCGTAAACAGGTAATCCTCTTTTTGCACATACCGGTTAAGAAACGCACTGTAGTACTCGTCAATCCAGCGCTTAACCTCCATTTTCAAGTCTCTCATGTCCTGGAAGGACTGGAAAATAGGCATTGTAGAGCAGTTCAGCTTCTTCGCCAGAGCTCTCGCATTTAAGCTGTCAATCCCCTCCTCGTGAACCATATCAAATGCTTTTTTCAAAATCAGTTCTCTTGTGATCCTCTTTTTAGGCGGCATCTTACTTCCTCCTTTAAATATCTATTGTTATATAACATCAGTTATTATAAGGGTATTTTTCTGTTTCGTCAATAGTTTTATGAGATATAAATCAAGGGAGACACTTCCTTACAAAGTATCTCCCTTCACCTATTTCTTATCCAGTATACTCTTTAATTCTTCCATAAACGTATTGACATCCTTAAATTCACGATAGACAGACGCAAAGCGCACATATGCCACTTCGTCCAGATCTTTGAGCTTGTGCATGACGATCTCACCGATCACTTTGCTTGGGATCTCTTTTTCTTCCCGATTGAAGATCTCTGTCTCGATCTGCTCCACTGTCTTTCGGATCACCTCGGCCGGCACCGGTCTCTTATAACATGCCTGGAGGATGCCCTTTTCGATCTTTCCCCGGTCGTACTGCTCCCTATTGTTATCCTTTTTAATCACAATCAGGGGAATTGTTTCTACTTTTTCATAGGTCGTAAAGCGCTTGCCACATGTATCGCACGACCGCCTTCTGCGGATCGAAGATCCGTCCTCTGCTGGACGGGAGTCAATCACTCTTGTGTCCGGATTGCCGCAGTATGGACATTTCATCTGAAGTACCATCCTTTCTCCAAAATCTGGTATCAGTATACCATCTTCCGGTAATGACGGTCAACAGATCGTACCCAGAATTACCTGCACTCACAGAGAAATTTTTCTTCGCAGATATCCACAAGGATGATATCCGGTCCTACCTTACAGATACACTCAAACGGGATCACATATTCACTGTCATATCCGAACAGACCACAGAGTCTCCCAGGCCCCGGCACAACAATCGCCTGCACGCACCCTTTCTTCATATCCACTACGAGATCTACCACACAGCCAAGTCTCCTGCAGTTCCCTGTGTTGATGACTTCTTTTTCTCTCAGATCGCAAAGTCTCATCCGTCTTCCCTCCTATCGCCCCGGCCGCAGCAAATCGGCCGCCAGGGTTCCTGATAAACCCTGACGTTAGATCGTAGCCAATGCAAAAGCGCATATGCCGGTCTTATCACCAGCATATGCGCCATATTGTCTTTTGTTTCCCGCCTGCATTCGGATTTCTGAGTTTCCATGTTTAGAGGTTCATAACCTTTTCACTTTCAAATGCTTTTGCAATGACTGCGGTCAGTATTCCTCCAAGAACGAGGGTCATAGCAAGGGTCACACCATACTGTGCCATCGTCACTTCCGATGTGAGGATGCCTTTGAGCGCCAGCGCTGTGTTATAAAACGGAATCAGGTAATCTTTCATGCCAGCCTCTCTTGTCGTAAACATGGTCATCATACCGATCACCAATACCACCATGTAGGCTGGGGTAATATAGGTACTTGCCTCTTTTAAATCTCTCGCAAAGACGGAGAGCAGAATGACAATGGCTGAATAAAGAAATGCTATCGCTACCAACAGCACGCCAATCATTACGATCTGTTCCGGTGTAATCTCAAGGTCAAGACCACTGTCTCCTCCCAGTATCTTCGGGAATGTAGCTCCCATCACCACGATGTAGATCACCGAGGAGATCCCTGAAATCGTCATCAATGCAAAGACTTTGCCGAGTACAATGGATTTTCTCTTGACCGGAGTCACAAGAAGGCTCGCCATCGTGCCTCTCTCTTTTTCTCCTGCGATCATATCGGTTCCGATCCCCATCGCGCCTGCAAAGAGCAGGATGGTGATGAAATACGGCAGCATCATTCCAAGAGCCTTGCCGCTCGCTTTCTGATCGTCCTGAACAACCATGTCTTTATTATCACTGTTGACTGTAAATACCTGAAGCTCGTTCATGTCCGTCACTCTCTGGGAGAGCAGTACCTGACGATACGCTTCCAGCGACTGATTGGAGATCAGCTCATAAGCACTGGAAGAATAATCTTCGGACGGATTGTAATAGGTCTTAATCTGCGGCACCTCGTCTCCCTGCCGATATCCTTGAATCAGGGAATCGAAATTTTCCGGGAATTCAATAAAGAGATCCGCGTCTCCTTCCTTGAGCATAGACATCACATCGTCGCGCTCTGCTTCCGTCTCAACGGATTTCACATCCATGTGCAGGTCCGAAGCATCCAAGAAAGCCGTAAAGCTCTCCGGCTCGTTCATCATGTATACAATGGACTCATGGTTTTCGATGTCTTCCATCTGACGGCTGGTAAGATTGCCTACCAGCGCCATAATCCCGACCATGATCAGGACAGGAAGTAGGAAAACAGAAAAGACCATCTTTTTATCTTTAAATATTCTTGCAAGCTCTTTCTTATAAATCGTTCTCATCCTATGCTTCCCCCTTTACGCTTTTAAAGTATTGGAAGAAAGCATCTTCCAGATCCTGTGTCCGCGTCTCGTCAAGCAGCTCCTGAAGGGTTCCCTCTGCTCTCTTCTTCCCATCGATAATAATGCCGATCCGGTCGCAAAGCTTCTCTGCCTCGGACATGATATGTGTGGAAACAATAACAAGCTTTCCTTCTTCTTTGAGCTTCCTTAAATAGTCTGTGACACCTCTTGCAGTAATAATATCAAGTCCGTTAGTCGGCTCGTCAAAGATTACCACTTCCGGATCGTGAACCAGGCTGACAGCGATTGCTGCCTTCTGTTTCATACCGGTGGAAAGCTCCTTGATCTTTTTGTGGGCGAAATCACTGATTCCAAAATATGTAAAGAGCTCTTCCTTCCTACGTTTAATCTGCGCCGGCGCGATCCCTCGAAGTTCTCCAAAGAAATCAAACAGATAATCCACGGAAAACTGTGGGTCCAGCTTAATATCGCTGGTCAGAAATCCGATACTCTTTCTGACTGCTTCTGAATGTTTCTGTACCTCATTGCCATTCACAAAGATCTCTCCCGACGTCGGCTTGATAATCGTCGCGATACATCGAAGTGTCGTCGTCTTCCCTGCCCCGTTCGGCCCCAGAAGTCCGTAGATCTCTCCTGCTCTTGCCGTCAGCGTCAGGTGATCTACCGCAGTCTTCTTCGGATTCTTGGTGTGAGATTCCTGCATCTGCTTTTTGTTCAGCTTATAAATTTTGGTGAGATCACGGATCTCGATCTGAACACTCTCATTCATAGCCTTTTCCTCCATATGCCTAAAATTGTAATGATTTTTCTTGACTCTTTACCATAATTGCATTTCTTTTCTCTTCTGTCAAGCAAAATCTTATAACAATTTTACCCCCCCCCCCGGAAATTTTTGTCAAGTACTTTCATTTACTTTTATGAAGGAATACGTTCTACTTCTTTATTCCACGTCTTATCGTATCTACAAGTACACACAATACGATTACGATCACCATATCAGGCAGAGTATTTCCGAGTGGAATCGCTACGTTTCCCATTCATATACTCACGCCTCCATACTTCCACAATCCATGGATTCTTTCCGATACTCTCCTGTAATGGCAAAGGCATGGTTCAGTGGCCCGCTTCCTTTCCCCAGGTCGAGCATGGCTCCCAGGGCTCCGGAGAGATAATCTTTCGCCCGTCTTACCGACTCCTCCATATCAAACCCTTTCGCCAGATTAGCCGCAATCGCGCTTGACAGGGTACAGCCTGTTCCGTGAGTGTTGGGATTGTCAATCCGTTTTCCATAAAACCAACGGCAGTATTCATCCCTGCAGAGCAGATCATTGGCGTCATTCAGCTGGTGTCCGCCCTTTACCAGAACCGCGCACTGATATCTGTTGCTGATATTTCCGGCAGCTTGCACCATATCCTCCTCTGTGTGGATCTTCATTCCTGACAGTACTTCCGCCTCCGGGATATTCGGAGTGATCATGTCCGCCATCGGCAGGAGCCTGCCTTTCAATGTGTCAATCGCATCGTCGCTGATCAACTTTGCTCCACTTGTCGCCACCATCACCGGATCAATCACGATCTTTTCAGCGCGGTATTGTTCCAGTTTTTCAGCAGTTGCCATAATCAGCTCCCCTGAAGAGACCATGCCGATTTTCACCGCGTCCGGCCGGATATCTGTGAAAATACTGTCTATCTGCTGTTTTAAAAATTCAGGAGATACCTCCATAATCCCTGTCACGCCGGTCGTATTCTGTGCAGTCAGTGCGGTAATCGCACTCATGGCAAACACACCATTTGCGGTCATTGTCTTGATATCTGCCTGAATCCCGGCGCCTCCGCTGGAATCGCTTCCGGCGATTGTCAATGCTGTTCTCATCTTTCAACATCCTTTCTTTTTTACTTCCTCAGCATTCTTTTCTATCGCGACAGAAAGTGGTGCCCCCGGTCTGCCGCTGGAAACACATGCCGTTCCTCTTAGAAGACCGTCGACGCTCTTTCCCAAAACCATTCAAAACGTTCCCAGCCTGTCAGGTAAAGATCCGCCTCCTTCCGGATCTTTCCCTGATCTTTTTCATTTGACCTGTCGTACATCCCGACTGTCTGAAATCCAGCCCTTTTTGCTGTCCGTAGGGCATGGAGCGCATCCTCAAAAATCCATGTTTCTTTTGGATTCGTATGAAGAAGACGCTCTGCCGCAAAGTAGACGTCCGGACGGCTTTTCCCCCATCCGGTTTCCGAGCAGGTGCAGATTCCCTCAAAGTATGAAAGAACGCCCAATCTGTCCAACGCCGCTTCCGCGTTTTCCCGGTCACCGGATGTAGCGATCGCCATCGGGATGTTTCTCCTGCAAAATTCGTTGACATAAATCTCCACGCCTGGTTTGAGTAAAACCTGATGCTCGTAAAATGCTTTCAGCTCCTGATTGATTCCTCTCACCACTTCTTCCGGCTTCCACCTTAGTCCATAATGGTCAATCAAATATCTTGCTGCCTCCTCCAAGCTCATCGGAGACAAAATCTCCCCAAGATCTGCTTCTGCAGAAATTCCCAGGTGTTTCAGATACATCTGCCCCAGATTTTCCCATGCGGACATCGAGTCCAGAAGAACCCCATCCACATCAAAGATGACCCCTTTTATCATATGCACTGCCTCCTTTCACCATTGAGCGGATTCCCTTTATATGATACCGAGCGCTTCCATGGTCTTCTCTTTTAAACTCCTTGCCGCTTCTTTCGTATCTTTCTCGGCAAAAATCGCGCTGATGACCGCAATCCCACAAATTCCACTGTCTTTCAGCTCTTTTACATTATCCTTTGTAATGCCTCCGATGGCAATAACCGGAATCTGAACTGCCCTGCAGATCTCCCGTAGCGTCTGGTGATCCACTTCCACGGCATCCGCCTTGGAACCTGTCGGGAATACCGCCCCCACACCAAGATAGTCGGCGCCGTCCCTCTCTGCCCGGACCGCCTGCTCCACCGTTTGAGCCGAAACCCCGATGATCCGCTCATTTCCAAGCCTCTCCCTCGCCTTTTTGACCTCCATATCGCTTTGTCCTATATGAACGCCGTCCGCATGGATCCGGGCGGCAATCTCTACATTATCGTTAATGACAAACGGTACATGGTATTTTTTACAAAGCTTCTGGATTTCCTGCGCCTCTTTTAAAAATGCGGTTTCCTCCAGTCTCTTCTCCCGTAGCTGGACAAAGGTCACTCCTCCCTGAATCGCATGTTCAACCTCCTCATACAGCGTTTTGCCGCCCAACCAGCTTCGGTCTGTCACCGCATAAAGCAAAAGTTCATCAGCGTACTTCATATTTTGCTCCTTTCTCCAGATCTTCTCCTGTCATCTGATAGACTGCATCGATAATCCGGTTCCGGTAAGTAGCGTTCCCGTCTCCCTCCTGCATCCGGCTCCATCCGATCTCACCTGCCAGCCCCATGATACACACAGCTGACGCGGCTGCCTCAAGCGGTTTCTCCTGATTTGCTGCCACATAAGCCGTCATCATTCCTGATAGCTGACACCCTGTCCCTGTAATCTTACCCATCTCTGGTCTGCCGTTGCGGATCACATAACAGATTTCCCCATCAGAAACGAGATCAATAGCGCCAGTAACCGCAATGATACAACTTGTTTTTCTGGCAAAATTTTTCACAAAAGCAATCGCGTCATTCAGCTTTTCCTCTGTCACCGCGTCCGCCACATCTGCGTCCACACCCTTTGTCGTCCCACTACCATAAGCAAGTGTTTTGATCTCAGAAATATTTCCACGAATAACTGTCAATTTAATTTCCTTCATAATCCGAAGCGCCGTGTCGGTACGAAGTCTGCTCGCCCCCGCTCCGACCGGATCCAGCAGCACCGGATGTCCCAGTTCATTTGCTTTCTTCCCGGCAAGTAACATCCCCTCTATACTTGACTGATGCAAAGTTCCGATATTGATATTCAGCCCGCCGCAGACTGACGTGATGTCTTCCACATCTTCCGGCTCGTCTGACATGATCGGGCTTCCGCCACAGGCCAATAGAATATTGGCCACGTCATTGACTGTAACATAATTCGTGATATTGTGTACTAAAGGTACATTCTTTCTCACATTGTCCATACATTCTTTCATCGTCGCACACTCCTTTGCTCTGGTATGGATCACGGCACAAGTCAGAGGAAACCCGGACTGTGGCTTATCGCTCATACAAAAAGCGGGTATCCCAATCAGGGTATACCCGCATAAACAATTTCTCTTCCTTCCCTACGTTGGCATTACCCAAATCAGGTCTCGGGTCAAAGCCTCCAGCTTACTCTCAGCCTGCTTCCTACGCAAGCTCCCCGTCATCATATGTTCTTTTGTGTCGTGCCGGAGTCTCCTCCGGAAAGCGTTTGTCAGTTCCTACAAATATTATGTTAGCACTTTCAACGCAAAATTGCAATGCTCCGCACATGAGATTCTGTCTCCGACGTGACGATTCCCATCCCGTATTATCTATGCAAACTGACTTTCATATAATTGTCTGTAAAATCCATTCTGCGCGAGCAGCTCTTCGTGCGTACCTTGCTCGATTATATTTCCATCTTTCATTACAAGGATCCGATCCGCCGTGCGGATGGTCGAAAGGCGATGCGCCACAATAAAGCTGGTCCTTCCTTCCATCAGCTTTTCAAACGCTTTCTGAACCTGAATCTCCGTCCTGGTATCAATAGAGGACGTCGCCTCGTCCAAGATCAGTACAGGCGGCAGACGCAGCATGACTCGTGCGATACAAAGAAGCTGCTTTTGTCCCTGGGAAAGATTGCCGCCTTCTTCGGAGATTACAGTGTCATACCCGTCCGGCATCCTGGTGATAAAGCTGTGGGCGTGAGCCTCTTTTGCCGCATGAATGATCTCCTCTCTTGTGGCCTGCGGATTTCCATATGCAATATTCTCCGCAATCGTGGCGGATTTCAGCCAGGTTTCCTGGAGCACCATCCCGTAATTTTCTCTCAGGCTATCCCGGGTGATGTGGCGGATATCCTCTCCTTCCATACGGATCACACCCTCATCCACATCATAAAAACGCATCAGCAGATTAATCAATGTCGTCTTTCCGCACCCTGTCGGCCCGACAATGGCAATCTTCTGTCCCGGCTTCACCTCCAGATTCAGCCCTTTCAAAAGCGGCACTTCCTTTTTATAAGAAAATCCGACATGTTCCAGTTTCAGATTTCCTTTGGCATCCGTCAGAACCACGGCGTCCTGATCGTCTTTTGTCTCCGGCTCCTCCTCGATAAAATCAAATACCCGCTTTGCACAGGCAAGCGCGTTCTGAAGTTCGGTCACGACGCCGGAAATCTCGTTGAACGGCTTCGTATACTGGTTCGCATAGGTCAGAAAGCAGGAAAGCTGTCCTACACTGATGGCTCCTGTAATAGCGCTTAACGCGCCTCCGATCCCCACGCCCATGTAGACCAGGTTATTCACAAACCTGGTACTTGGGTTCGTAATCGAAGAAAAGAAAATGGCTTTCAGACTGTACGTCTTAAGCTTCCCGTTTATCTCATCAAACCGTCCGCAAGCCGTACTTCCATAGCCAAACGCCTGGACAATCTTCTGATTTCCCACCATCTCATTGACAAGAGACGTCATATCCGCTCTCGTCTCAGACTGTTTCTGGAACATCTGATACGTCCGCTTGGCTATAAATCCAGCCACAAAGAAAGATAACGGTGTGAGCAGTACGACAATCAGCGTAATTTTAATATCGATGGTGAGCATGAAAATCAAAGTCGTCACAATCGTCACCACGCCGGAGAAAAACTGGGAAAATCCCATCAAAAGTCCATCTGAGAACTGCTCCACATCCGTAATGATCCGGCTGATCGTATCACCATTTGCGTGACTGTCTATATAAGAAAGGGGCAGCTTTTCCAGCTTCTTAAAGGCTTTCAGCCGCACATCCAGCACTACCCGGTAAGTGATCTGGTTGTTGCAAAGATTCATCAGCCACTGTCCCACTCCCGTAATTACAATAATAATGGCAAGATTCCTTAAAATACCGGCAATTTTCCCGAAAAGCACCTGATCTCTTCCGATAATATAATCAATTGCGTCTCCTACCAGGATCGGAGCATACAACGTCAGCACCCCTGTCAGAACCGCGAACAGGAGGGAAAGGATCACATAGAACGAATAGGGTCTGATATAGCAGAGTACTTTCTTCCACGTACTGTTTGTTTTATGCATGACGTCCCACCTCCTTTTCTGAGAGCTGAGAGAGGCAGATTTCCCGATAGACCTCGCACGTTTCCATCAGCTCTTCATGTGTACCGATTCCGACCAGCTTTCCATCATCCATGACCATGATTCTATCCGCCTGCATAACGGACGCCGCCCTCTGGGATACTACAAAGACGGTCATATCTTTCAAATCCCTGACTGCTTTACGCAGCCTTGCATCTGTGGCAAAATCAAGAGCAGACGCACTGTCATCCAGAATCAAAATTTGTGGCTTCCTTACAAGGGCACGGGCGATTGTAAGCCGCTGCCTTTGTCCGCCCGAAAGATTCTTGCCTCCCTCGTTAATCATGGTATCTAAACCATCCGGTTTCCCTTCTACCACTTCCAGCGCCTGAGCTCTTTTCACGGCCTCCATGATCTCCACATCGTCCGCAAGTTCGTTACCAACTCTCATATTATCCCGAATAGTTCCACGGAACAGCACTGCCCGCTGCGGTACCATTCCAATTTTCTGTCTTAATTCTTCTATTTTATAGTCTCGGACATCCCGTCCATCTACAGTCACACTACCTTCCGTCACATCATAAAACCTCGGTATCATCTGGACAAGGGTGGATTTACCGGAACCGGTTCCTCCGATAATTCCAATCATTTCCCCTTGTTTCACAGAGAAATTCAGTCCTGTAACTGCATAGACCTTGCTCTTTGGATACGCAAAAGACACCTGATGAAAAGCCACGGCCTCCTTGACCTTTGTAACCTCTTTTTCTTTCATCATTTCCTGTACGGACGTCTCCCGGCCAGCTAACTCTTCCACAGAAGGATCCTGGATGGATGGCTCAAGATCAAAGACTTCATTGACACGGTTGGCGCAGGCCAGTGCTTTCGTAAAGCTGACAATCAGGTTGGACAATGCCACTAATGCGGTAAGAATCTGGGTCATATAATTGACCAGGGCAATGACCTCTCCCTGGGTGACGCCCCCGGCATAGGTCTCCCGGCCTCCAAACCAGACGATCGCAATGGTCGCCACATTGACAATGATATAAGTGGCAGGATTTAAGAGGGCAGAAATCTTTCCTACCAGCATCTGCGCTGCCAGAAATTTTGTGTTCTTGGCCTTAAATTCCTCCCGCTCCCTTGCCTGCATGCCAAATGCCCGGATAACCCGGATCCCCTCCAGATTTTCTCTGGTGGAAAGCAGGATCCGGTCCAGCCGTTTCTGCACCTGGCGGTACAGCGGAATGGATACTACCATGATCCCGTAAATCACAAGGGATAAAAGCGGCACTGCCACAACAAAAATCAGCGCCAGCTTTACACTGATCGTAAAAGCCATCAGCATTGCTCCCACCACGATAAACGGAGATCGCAGAAAAAGCCGGAGCACCAGATTAACGCCCGACTGCACCTGATTAATATCACTGGTGATTCTCGTCACCAAGGTAGAACTTCCCGCACGGTCAATCTCCGCATAGGAAAGACTCTGAATGTGCCGAAACATGTCATGCCGCAGCGCCGTTCCAAACCCCACCGATGCTTTCGCCGCAAAATACTGGGCAGTCAGGGAACAGGACAGCCCCAGCACCGCAAATAAAATGAGGATACTGCCCATTCTTAAAATATATCCCGTATCCCCGTTCCGGATTCCGATATCAATCATGTTCGCCATAATCAAAGGAACCACCAGCTCAAAGCAGGCTTCCAGAAGTTTAAACAGAGGACCGATCATACTTTCCTTCTTATAATCCTTCAGATACTTCAGTAATTTTCTCATTTCCTTTTTTCTCCTAAATTCATACTTTCTTTATTATAAGGGGTGTCCCATGCCTCCGCAAGCCTATAATCTTAATTCTTTTGGTACAGTCTTGTCTTTTTTTCTGTTTCTTTTTATACTGTAAAAGAAAATCATTTTTATCAGGAGGTTTTACGATGAGTATCACTGTACATACAACCCATTTTAACGCACGTCCGGACTGTGGAGACCGTCTGGAGAAAGAGGCTCATGTCTACGAGCTTCTGGACCGCCTGGGAATTTCCTATGAAGGAGTGGATCACGATACCGCAAATACCATCGAAGACTGTGAAGCTGTAGAACAAGAACTCGGCGTCAAGATCTGCAAGAATCTGTTTCTTCGTAACCGTCAGAAGACCACCTTTTATCTCCTTTTAATGCCGGGAGACAAAAAATTCGTGACAAAGGATCTCTCCGGGCAACTGGGAATCTCCCGCCTTTCCTTCGCGGAACCGGAATTTATGGAACAGTATTTGAATCTTACACCGGGGTCCGCAAGTGTTTTGGGGCTGATGAATGACCCCGGTCTGGATGTGACTCTTTTGATTGATGAGGATCTCCTTACAGATGAATATATCGGATGCCACCCTTGTATCAACAGTTCTACGCTCAAAATCCGCACCAAAGACATTCTGGACGTCTTTTTAAAACATACCGGACATCATCCGACGTTCGTGCGTCTGTAATGTGTCACTGTTACAAAAGATTGGAGAATTTGTTATGATTGCAGTTTATTTACTTCCGGTATACCTGCTTGTCAATGGATATCTGCTGCACCGGATTTTTACCTGGCTTTCCGCCATCTACCCTGTATTTCGTAAAAAGGCGGTGCGGATTGTCCTCGGGATTGTCTACCTGTTTGTGGCCTTTTCTCCCGGCATCGGCTTTCTCACGCCTCCGGGAGAGACACAGCGGTTTTTAAAAGGTCTTGGCTACTACTGGATGGGAATAATGCTCTACATGGTGCTCGTTGTCGTTGCCGCCGATCTCATCCGGATTGTTCATACAAAAATTCGGAAAAAAACTTTCACCCGGCTGCGTCCGGCTCTTGCCGGGGCGCTCTGCCTGATCCTCATCACAGCGGTCAGCATCTACGGGATGGTGAATGCCCGGTGGATCCGCATAACGCCTTATCAGGTAAAGGTGGAAAAACAGGCCGGGGATCTGGACTCCTTAAAAATCGCACTGGTAGCGGATCTTCACCTTGGTTACAGCGTGGGAACCGCACAGATGCGGCAGATGGTGGATAAAATCAACGCACAGAATCCGGATCTTGTCGTCATTGCAGGAGATATTTTTGACAATGAATACGAAGCGCTGGACGATCCACAAGAACTGGCTTCCACACTCGCTGATTTGGAGAGCACATACGGCACCTACGCCTGCTATGGAAACCACGATATCCAAGAGCCGATCCTTGCTGGATTCACTTTCCACCAGAATGGAAAAAAGATGAGCGATCCCCGGATGGATACCTTTCTTAAGCAGGCCGGGATCACCCTGTTACGGGATGAGACGATCGAGATCGATCATGCCTTTTACCTGTGCGGCAGACCGGATTATGAACGACCAGGCCGGGGCATTGACACCCGCAAAACACCGAAAGAGCTCACCGAAGAGCTGGATCTGACGAAGCCTCTCATCGTCATCGACCATGAGCCACGGGAGCTAAATGAACTCTCCGAGGCAGGAGTGGATCTGGATCTTTGCGGACATACCCATGATGGACAGGTCTTTCCTCTCACCCTGATTACCGACATGGTGTGGGAAAACGCCTGCGGCTACTTAAAGAAAGGTTCCATGCATAATATTGTCACCTCCGGAGTGGGCGTCTTCGGACCAAATATGAGAGTAGGTACCAAAAGTGAGATCTGTATGATTGACATACAGTTTTTATCATAAAAAGAATCCTTTTTGGCAGGATTCTCCGCCTGCGGCGGGTCGATTCAGTGGTAGCTTCCACTCCGCCGCAGCGCGTTTTTTATTTCATAGGAACGCAGTTTCCTATGAAATAAAAACCATCAGGCGCACCCTTTTATGAGCGCACCTGATGGTTTTTGAATCCAAAATAAGAACAGACAGCACAGACCGGGGTGAAACAAACTGCAGCCACGATTTCCATCTGATAGACCTGAACAGTGTGACCTCCGATCTGATATGCCGGAAGCGCAAATACTTTGGCAGGTGAAACGAGATTCCCCGGACATAGTTCCAGGAGATGATTGAGCCACGGAATATCCCACACTCCCCACAAAAAGATCGGCAGAACAAAAAATGCCAATGTAACCAGAACACTGATAAAGGAGGACGTTCCAAGTGCCGAAGCAGCCAGAGCAAAACCGGTCAGCATCATAATGGCCCCCAGTCCCAGGCTGATCAGAATCAAAAGTGCTTTCCAGTATGGTAATGCAAACGGCGCCATACCGATCATCCCTGTGGCACACAAATGGGCATCCACTGCAAATCCATCTGTCCCGAAATATCCGATCGTAACCAGTACGATAAACGCAACCGTTCCGATCAGAATGGTAGCCGCAGTCACAAAGGAGGCCAGAATCTTGGCCCGCGCACACCGCGTCTTCCCATAACGGGATGACAAAATCAGGGAGTCCATACCGGACGTGTATTCATCTGAAAAAACCGGGGCGATCATCACGATCAGAAGAACCGCCGCAAACAGTAAAAACGTGGTGACATAGCTAAGCATCATGTCCATACCGCTTGTAAAGCCTCCCTGCATCAATCCCTCTTGCCCAGGATAAACCTGATCCGCGGGAAGATGGTTGTAATTTCCATCCGCATCGGTAAACACCTTTGCCACGGCAGCATAAAAGCCATTGGCGTACCGATAATGCACGTCATCTTTCATCTGGTTCTCATCCGTAAACTCCCCAAGGATTCTTGCGTTCTCCTCCAGAATTTCCTGGACATCCTGATCGGAAAGCGTACCGTAGCTTTCTGCCAGCTCCTTTTCATACTGAACTGCTTCCCTGCCTTTTAGCACATCTCCCTCGGAAGTCAGAATCGAAGAAAACCGGTTCGGATTTCCTGCGTAAATCATAAAAAGCAATACCACACCGTAAATCAAAAGCAAAACTAATACAAATTTACGCCGAAACAATTTCTGTATCTCCAGTCTAACAAGCGAAATCATCGTTTGTCCTCCTCTCTTTGAAAATCATACAGGTAAATATCTTCCAGAGACGGCTGTGCCTCCTTTGCCCCTTTTACAGGACAAATATCCGAAACAATCCGCAGAAGACATCCTTGCTCTTCATTTTTCAAATTGCCAACTGTAAAGTGGCGTTCCATCTCCGCAACCGCCTCAAACGGCACCAGACATTCCCATACTTTCCCTTCCAAATCTTTCAAAAGTGTCTGCGGCTTCCCGCACCGGATCAGCTTTCCCTGCTTCATCACCAGAATCTCATCAGCAATGTACTCGATATCCGACACAATATGGGTGGACAAGAGCACGATTTTATCCTTAGAAAAGGAGCTGATCAGGTTGCGAAAATGCACCCGTTCCTTTGGATCCAGTCCGGCCGTCGGCTCATCCAAAATAAGAATCTTCGGATTATTCAGCATCGCCTGGGCAATTCCCAGTCTCCGTTTCATCCCTCCGGAAAAAGTTTTGATCTTTCTGTTTCTGTCATCAGTAAGCCCCGTCACATCCAGAAGTTCCTCAATCCGCCGCTTCGCCGCATGCTTGTTCAGCCCTTTTAAGGCAGACATATACAGTAAAAACTTCTGTGCAGTAAATTCCGGATAGTAACCGAAATTCTGCGGCAGATATCCAAGAAGGCTTCGGTATTCTTCCCCCATTTCCTGGATTTCCCGGCCATCCAGAGTAATTTCTCCGCCGCTTCTTTTTTGAATGAGACAGACAAGTCTCATCAGCGAAGTTTTCCCTGCTCCATTTGCTCCCAAAAGTCCGTAAATCCCCTCACGCAACGTCATATTAATATGATCTACCGCAGTCTTTGTTCCATATTGTTTTGTCACATGCGTCAGTTTCAGTTCCATGTGTTCTCCTTTCTATTCCATCAGTTCTTCCCATACCAGTTCGCCATTCTGTACACACTGGAAAAACTTCTTTCCATTCATCACGAGGCTCCCCAAAAGCACCGCCAGAAGTACAAAAAGCAACACCGCTGTCTGATCACTCTCCAACATTCTTTGAAGGTCATCTTTGACATTCCACATACCAATGACAACACAGACTCCCATCAGATCAATCCCGATGATCCCATATTCCGCCTGACGACTGCGGATTTTTCTCAATAAGAAGAAGGACAGTGAACTCACTGCCAAAAACGGCAGACAAATCCACAGTTCAAAATCTACAAAACTTCCGCTCTCCACTCTTGTCATCACCGCACCCAATCCAAGAAGGACGCCAAAGGCAAGACCAAGCACAATCATCTTCAGCAGCAGAAGCTCCCTCAGATTATAGTAGCAGGACTGCTCCATCTCCCACATGCCCTCTGAAAAACTCCTGGCTAGTTCCGGTACAAGAAAGATACCAGGAAGCGGGGCAAGTATTGAACATAGTGCCAAAGTATTCTGATAGGAATTATGAAGCGCCATCAGAACACCCACCGCACAAAAAAAGAGAAGCCCTCCCCAGGTCCACCTGGAAATATACCCCGCACTCTCCCACATCCGCACTAAAAGCGGACGTGACGGAAGGATCACCTGATGACTGATTTCTTCCATCATACGTTCCTTGCATGCCGCTACCCTCTTTGGATCCGGCACCGGCTTCTTTTGTTCTTTTAGTAGCTGTTCCATTTCTTTTATCCGTTCCATCTGAATCCCTCCTCTTCCAAAATCTGTCTCAGCTTTTTCAGGCTTTGACGAATCCTGCTTTTCACAGCCGTGACCCTTTCTCCCGTCACATATGCAATTTCTTTTGCTGTCAGTCCATGGTAATACGAAAGATCCAGCACTTCCCGTTGTTCTTCCTTCAACTTTTCCATCGCCTTTTTGATCATCACCTGCTCCGACACCCTGTCCGCAAAATCCTCTTCTCTCAGTGTCTCTTCGTACCCTTCCTCGTATCCAACCTCACTCTCTGATTTCTTCCGGAAAAAGTCAATGCATACACTTCTTGCGATTCCAAAAAGATAGGCCCGGAATTTCTTCTGTTCCACATATCGGTTCAGATAACGGATGACTCGAAGAAAGGTCTCCTGGGTACAATCATATGCCGCACTCTCCCGCCTTGTTTGGGAATAACAATATTGAAAGATGTCCTGATAATATTCTTCAATCAGCTCACTCATCTGCTCGGGCTCACCGGAGAAGATGCGTTGTATTCGTTCTCTGTCTGTCATAATCGTGGCCTCGTATTTTTATCGTAAAACGTCTTACATATTATATAACGAATCAAGAGAAGAAAAAGAGCCAAACAAAACAAAAAAAGAGGAAAAATTCCTCCGCCTCTTACGGCATCAGAAATTTTTCCTCTTATTATAATGTCATCTCGATGACTTTTTCGTTCGGATTATGGTACATTTTCACAATCGCAACAAGCTCGCCCACCTGATTATGAATCTTACATTCCACCATAATAATCGGCGTATTCATCTCCAAATTCAGAAGATTACTGTATTCCGGCGGCACCAGAATTGGATAAAAACGCTGTGTCACCGTCCCGTCCACAATATATCCGGTCATATCCAGCATCTCATCCAGATCTTTCATCCCCATGGAGTGAACATGAGAATACGGATAATAAATCTCCTCGATCGTAACCGGCCGATCATCTTCCAGCATCAGTCGAACCGCACAGATCATCAAGTCTTCCTGCGTAATCGAAAACAACGCCGCATATTCCGGCTCCGGCCGCACATTGAAGTAAATCAGACGGTAATTTGCATTCTCCTGCTTTACAAAACTGTCCACCGTCGTATTCTTCCTGTGCAGAGCCTGATCTGAGACAAAGGTTCCCCGGTTTTTATTCCGGTAGAGATAGCCCTCCGCTACCAGCTCATTAACCGCCCTGCGGACTGTCATCCTGCTCACGTCGAATTTTACTGCCAGCTCGCGTTCCGAATCAATCGGCGTACTGACTGACTTGTCCCTGATATCCTCCATCAGGCGTTCTTTTATTTTCAAGTATATTGGTGCGGCCAATCTTCTCACCCTTCCTGTCGCTTAAGATTTTATGAAGCCAAACTTCCTCCATGGTTCCAAGTAGTCAAGAAGCATCCGCTCATTTGCCGGAAGGTGCCCGATCACATTTTTCCGGCCGTCATTTTCCATATCCATAAGTACGATCTGAAGTTCTCCCTTGTACCGGTTGTACTCATCGTTGACAATGACCACATCGCCACGTTTCATGTCCCTGGTATTCCTTGCCGGAACCTCCCGATCCGCATACAGGACACGAGGCTGTGTACTTCGGGCCATAAAGTCGCTCATGTCTCCCCTGACAAAATGAAGTGTTTCATATAAAATCTTTTCTTCTGTACAGGAGAGAGTATACTCTCTTTCCATGCGAAATGTCAACAATGAGGGATCCAGAAGTGATAAATTTCTAAGCTCTTCCTCTGAAGCATAGCAGTTGGCGATCAACACATCGTCCACGAGTCCTGTAGCAAACAGATGTCTGGCGGCCGTGTCCACCGGAAGATCCCGGTGCATCTCCAGAGTACACAATCCATCATTCACCGGCCACGGTCCGAAAGCATTCGGTTCCTGAGAACTGACAAACGCCGCTACCGGAAGCCCCAGCTTTTGAATCTCCCTGCTGCATTTTTCAAAATGCCGGTACCCAAGTCCAGTGTACCGTTGCGGATAGAAGTTGTGGCAGGTCGTCAGGTTTGCAGTCTTCGGACAATGGCTCATAATATTTTCCAGATATCGGTTTCCAAGGCTTGCATTCATTTCAATCTTCAGATTCTGGGGATTATATGTCATAATGGATTCTGCCAGAGAGTCAAATCCCTCATCCAGACGGATTCCGTCCGCATGGATCTCACTGAAAAACGACAGATCATCATAAGTCACTCCAAGTCTCTTCAGCACAACAGGTGCCACATCCAGGATGACCTCCATCCCAAGCCGGTGAGCAAAATCAATCTGCCCCCGAAACTCCTTACCTATTTCCTCCCGGCTTTTTGTAACGCTCAACAAACAGGAAAATATCCTGCTACACCCGTACTTTGCCGCCATCTCCATATACGCCCGGTCCCGCTCCGGCGTCGTATGCTCCGGATAAATTGAAATACCAATTCGTGCCATGTGTCTTCCTTCCCGTTCCATCTGCCTATGCCTGATCTCTGTTTTTGATAATATAGTCCTCCATGGCATGGAACATCTTTTTCGTCCTTTTCTTTGCACTTCTCCTGTAGAGAGCTCCGATAATACGGTAATTCAGATCCTGAGATTTGGTATCTCCCTCATAGTCTTCCAAATAAAAGACCTCAATTCCACTCTCCGGTGCCTCCTCCAGCCGGTACTCAATCCGATTGATCCCACTGGCAGAATCAAAAGACGCTGAATATCGGTACGGCGGATCATATTCCGTCACTGTGATCCGCACGTCTCCTTCCCGCCCCACTTTGTTTTTCATCTTCTTTGTATAATGATACCCTTTATGAATCTGTTCCCGTTTCACATCTCTTCCCGTCGCACTTTTGATATCATAAAGCACGGACACCATCATCTGGGAAAAGAATTCTTCCGCCGTTACTCTTAGCTTCTCTCTGATTTCCATTCTGTCTCAACCTCTGTCTATTTCTGATCGTCCCTGCTCCGCTCTTTTTTCCAGTAGATCAGACTGATCAGGATGATCGCCAGCCCCGTGACAATCAACGACATCGGCTGCTCCACCTGAGGGGACAACATGATAAAGATCATGCCGATCACCATGAAAAAGACCGCCCAGGAACCTTTCTTCTCGTTCTTCTTTCTGCCTGTACCCATATCCGCACGCTCCGGCTTATTTTGTGTAAATCTTTTCGCTCAGTACAATAAACTTCTCAGCAAGAATCTTGAAATTTTCCGCACTCATCAACTGGTCTTCCGCATGGACAAGAACAAGGATGATCTCCGTCTTCTCTCCTGCTGCTTCCTTCTGAATCAGATCCGCATGGGCTTCATGTCCTTTTACGAAAAACTGATTCCCTTCTTCGATCTTTGCTCTAGCTTCATCAAATTTTCCTTCTGTCGCCAGATCTATCGCCTCTACATAACTGCCTCTTGCCATTCCTACATTTGAGATGATCTCAAAGCAGATCATTTCGATACCATCCATCTGAATTTACCTCCTGAAATCGTTTTCTTTTTACCAGAACGGCAGGGGACGGCCTCCCCTGCCGAAATTCTGTCTCTTACTTATTGTTTATTTTCCATCCTGTTTGCCAGCATGACAAACGGAACCCAGATCAGTACGGCAACCGCAAGACAGATCAGGGAAACCACGCCTGCCATTACACTGCCACCCGTTCCGAAGAAAGCATACAGACCGACCGGCATTACCCACGGCACCTGAATGTATACCGGCGGGATGATGTGCGCTGCTGTAAATACATATCCGATCACAGAACATACCGGAGCTGTAATCAGCCATGGAATCAGGTATACCGGATTGAGCACGATCGGAATACCAAAGATCACCGGCTCATTGATATTGAAGACTCCCATCGGAAGCGCAAGTTTCGCAATCTCTCTGGAATCTTTTTTCTTGGAAACAATAAAGATCGCAATCAAAAGTGCTAGGGTCATACCGGAACCACCAGCCATCGCATACGCATTGATTGACCCACGTGTCCAGATATATGGCATATCCGCTGTAGACTGTGTTTCGTTCCAGATTCTTAAGTTCTCAAGAAGAGCCGGGGTATAGATTCCTTCCGTTACCGGAGCCAGAATATTATCCCCGTGCAGTCCGAAGAACCAGAACAACTGAATCAGGAACATCATCAAAACGACGCTTCCGAGACCCTGTGAAAGACCAAGCAGCGGCTTCTGAATCCATTCTACGATCAAGTCGTTCGGATACAATCCTGTAAACTGTACGCTGATCTGTGTCAGAATACCAAACACATAAATCGCAACGATACCCGGGATAATCGCCGCAAACGCATTGCTGACCGCAGGCGGTACAGAATCCGGAAGCTTGATCGTCACTTTCTTCTGCATCAGTTTCACATAGATCATCGTCGACAGCAACCCTACAATCAAGCAGGTAAACAGACCGCTGGAACCCGTATAGGCTTCGCCCATATAGCCCCATCCGCTGACATTCTGAAGTGCAACCGCACCTTCACTTTCAATGACGTCCAGTCCTGCCGCTTTCAGAGAATCCAGTGAGGATAAGTCCACACCGTTTAATATGTAATTAAATACGGCATTTTGATTCATACAGGTTACGACAGCGGAGAACGCAATAACAGCTCCCGCAATCGGATTGACGTCGTACGACTTCGACAAATGGTATCCCAACGATATCGTAAAAGCGATACCAAGGACTGTGATAGAACCGAAGTATACGTTTCCATTGATAGCAATAATCGGATCCATCGCCGCAACAAAACCATTTCCCTCTCCCAGCCACTCATTTGGCAGGTCACGTAAAAATACGTTTAACAAGACTGCAATACTTCCGACCATGGTAACCGGCATGATAGCAATAAAGCCGTCACGTATCGCAATCAGATGCCGCTGGCTTCCGATCTTGGCAGCCATCGGCATAAAATGTGTTTCCATCCATTGCATGAAAGCATTCATACTTACCTTACCCTTATCCTTTCAAATCTTGTCCTATTTCCCCAGGATTTCAAGAGCCTGATCCAGAACCTTTTCGCCATTCATGGAGCCATACGCTACCATATCAATGACAGTAACCGGCTTATCCCCGGCGATCCCTTTCATTTTATTCTCCAGGAAACGAACCTGAGGCCCAAGCATCATAATATCGGCCTTCTCAATATTAGCGGCAGCCTCCGCATCTGCAACAGCCCAGATCTCGGCTTCAATTCCACGTGCTTTTGCGGAATCCTTCATTTTGTTCACCATGAAACTTGTTGACATTCCTGCTGAACATACGAGTAAAATTTTTACCATAATTCTCTTCCTCCTTCTTTGCATTTTATGGTCTGCTATGGTCTATACCACTCTGTCGTTAATCATACCACATCATACAAATTTATTACAATTCCTTTTTCCTTTTTTCATGAAAATAGTCATTCTGCACAGAATACTCCTTGTTTTTCCGTTTAAAAAGCCCTTGTTTTTAGCCATTTTTGTGCGTTTTTCACAACTGAAAAAGATTTTTTCGTTTTCCATGGAAAATTTCCGGGCAAAGTGTTATCATGGTATATACCGTATTGGAATGGTCGCCATTATGGTCTAACCACTTTCTATGATTTTATATTTTTGGAGGTGTTTATTTCCCATGAAGAAAGATTCCGTTAAAATCGTCACGATCGGAGGAGGATCAAGCTACACTCCGGAGTTAATTGAAGGATTCATCAAACGTTACGATACATTGCCGGTACGCGAGCTCTGGCTCGTGGATATCGAAGCCGGACGGGATAAACTGGAAACCGTCGGCGCTCTTGCAAAACGTATGGTTGAAAAGGCCGGCGTTCCAATGAAAATTGTATTAAGTTATGACAGACGCGAAGCATTAAAAGACGCCGACTTTGTCACCACCCAGATGCGGATCGGCCGTCTGCCGGCCCGGATTCTCGATGAACGGATTCCATTAAGCCACGGCATGATTGGACAGGAGACAAACGGCGCAGGCGGTATGTTCAAAGCATTCCGTACGATTCCGGTCATCCTTGACATTGTAAAGGATATCCAGGAACTCTGCCCAAACGCATGGCTGATCAACTTCACCAACCCGGCAGGCATGGTGACAGAAGCTATTCTTCGTCACACTAATTTCAAGAAAACCATCGGTCTTTGCAATGTCCCGGTGAATATGGTTGCCGGATTTGCGAAAATGCTGGGTGTGGAAGAAAAGGACGTCACCATGGAGATTCAGGGCGTCAACCACTTCATCTTTGCTACCGATGTATTTGTAAACGGCGAGTCTCGTTTCCAGGAGCTTCTCGATAAATACGCACACTTGAGCGCCGAGGATACGATCCAGATGAAGAACTTTGTCTCCCTTCCGTACTCGCCGGCATTTATCGAAGGACTGGGCGCAATCCCTTGCCCTTACCACAACTACTACTTCTTCACAAAAGAACAGTTAGAAGAAGAGCTGGAGCAGTTTAAGACCGGGACCGTTCGCGGTGAAGTCGTAAGTGAAACAGAAAAAGAGCTTTTCGAGCTCTACAGCCATGAAGAACTGGCAGAAAAGCCAAAGCAGCTTGAAATGCGCGGTGGCGCAAAATATTCCGACGCCGCATGCAACCTGATCCAGTCCATCTACAATGACACCGGAGATATCCAGTATGTCAATGTCAGAAACAATGGTACGATTCTCGACCTCCCGGCGGATTCTGCTGTCGAGGTGGCATGCCGGATCACAGCCGACGGCCCGAAGCCGCTCGCTACCGGAGAATTAAAACTTCCGATCAGCGGCTATGTACACATGATCAAAGCATTCGAGCGTATGACAATCGAAGCGGCCGTAAGCGGAGACAGAAATCTTGCTGTTGCCGCCCTGAACTTAAATCCACTCTGCCCGAGCGATGAGCTTGCAAATATCGTAGTGGACGAGCTTCTGGAGGCACATAAAGAATATTTGCCACAGTTTTTTAAATAGGTAAAATCCGAATTAAAAATCTCCATATCGACCTGGTACATCCTGTTGATATGGAGATTTTTTCATATCTGATTTCTCACCATAGGCCGCTCTTTGTTCTTTGGAGAAAAAACGTCTGTTGTTCTTTTTCAACGAAAGCTTTACGCTCTTATCCATCTGTCGCTCATTTGCATACTTTACTTCCACAATCATTTCGATCTTGTTATCATTCGCATCATTCAGAATGAGATATAGTAACCAAACATTTTCCTGCTTGAAAATAAGTTCTCTACACAGATCAACCAAAATCTTGAATTCCAACTGGCAGCATTTAGGGGATCCCGTTTATCATTTATTTACATATCTATTTCTAAAAAGATTTGCTTAATGGGCTAAAACTTCGCAAAGTACCTGAAATAATTTGTTTTCTAAATTCACAACATACAGGGCTTTCTCATTTTCAGAGTAAGACAACCGAGTAGCCGTCCCCCATTCAGGTTACATAAATTCTTATTGGATAATACCTGGTTCCTCTACTATTTATGAAAAAAAATCCACTTTTCTTAATTTCTTTGCAGTTATACATATAGTATTTTTTCAAAATCTCTAAAATTTCCGGCGTTACAACCTGAATATATCTTTCTTTTCCGCCTTTCCCCATAATTTTTATAAGACCCGAATTCAAATTTACACACTCAGCCTTGATATTCGATATCTCATATACCCTTGCCCCTGTAGCAAAAAATATTTCGATCATGGCCACATCTCTCAGCCAAAATTTATAAGCTTTTTCACTTTTTCGATTTTCGTTTATATACATATAATTCAATAATTTTTCAATTTCTTCACGTGGAATAATTCTCGGTAGCAAACTTATTTCTTTAAATTTTACTTTAATTTTTCTAAAAGGATTACTTTGAATGATTTCATTTTCTTCCAGATAGCTATAGTAAGTCCTGACTGATGCGATTTTACGCTTGATTGTTTTAGGCTTATATTTTTTATGCAATTCCGTAATATATGCCTCGACTGTGGCTTTTTCCGGAATCTCTTCTCGAACATACTCGAAGAACTGCTTCAGATCAATTCGATATGCTTTTAACGTATTCCAATCCAATTCTTTTCTAAACTTGCAATATTCCAAATATTGCTCTACCGTCTTGTGATAACTCATGTCTTTACCTCCGTATCTTTTTGGATAGTGTAACATACTTTTTCATCAGTCAGACATGAGCACTCCATGTATATTATGAATTTTTCGTCGAATGACACAGAACCTGTATAACAGAATACCTTTCAGATAGTAGCAGTTTTGCACAAACGCAATGCAAAATAAAGATGTGAGAACACTTTGAATTGTTGAGCGAGAAGAATCATGTGAATACGAACTATGATCCTTCTCACTCCATTTTTGTTTATTTTCACTTGATTTTTATGGCTTTAATCACATAAAAAAAGATCCCTTGTATATACCTTTTCCAAGACATCTTCTAATTCCTGACTAAAACGGTTTGCGACGATTACATCAGAGTATGATTTAAACTCCTCCAGACTATGATATACTTTGCTACCAAAAAATGTTTCCTCCTTTAATGTCGGCTCATATACGATTACTTCCACTCCTTTTGCCTTAATTCGTTTCATTACACCTTGTATTGAGCTCTGCCGGAAATTGTCTGAATTTGCTTTCATTGTTAGCCGGTAAATTCCTACCCGGACTTTTTTCCCTTCTTCGAAATTTGCTTTTTCTAAAATTCGGTCCGCAATGAAATCTTTTCTTGTGCGGTTTGCATCCACGATAGCCTGGATCAAATTATTGGGTACTTGATCATAATTTGCCAGTAATTGTTTTGTGTCCTTCGGGAGACAGTATCCTCCGTATCCAAAAGACGGATTATTATAATGTGTACCTATTCTCGGGTCCAATCCCACGCCTTCTATGATCTGTTTTGTATTCAGTCCCCGCATCTCCGCATATGTGTCTAATTCATTGAAGAAAGAAACTCTCATTGCTAAATATGTATTAGCAAATAATTTAACTGCCTCTGCCTCTGTAGGATTAATATACAAAACAGGAATTTCTGTCTTAATTGCTCCCTCTTGTAGCATATTTGCAAATACTTCTGCTGATCTTTTTAATTTTTCATCCTTTAAATCTGTTCCTACAATAATTCTGGACGGATACAAATTATCGTATAAAGCGCGTCCTTCACGTAGAAATTCCGGTGAAAACAGAATATTATTGGTATGGTATTTTTCTTTGACCGATTCTGTGTATCCTACCGGGACAGTAGACTTAATAATCATAATCGCATTAGGGTTCACTTCTAATACCTGCTCAATTACACTCTCAACAGAAGAAGTATCGAAATAGTTTTTCTTCGGATCATAATTGGTTGGTGTGGAAATGATAATAAAATCAGCATTGGCATACGCCAATGCTGCATCTGTTGTTGCTATAAGATTTAAATTTCTATGTTTTAAATACTCCTCAATTTCCTTGTCAACAATCGGAGACTCTTTCCGATTAATCATTTCTACTTTTTCCTGTATAATATCTACTGCATAAACCTGATTGTTTTGTGACAATAAAATAGCATTGGATAACCCTACATATCCAGTGCCTGCTACTGCGATTTTCATTTTAAATTCCTCCTTCTACTTACACAAACTTTTTTAATCCTGGAATTTTTTTTATAATAAGTATCCACATTTCTCTTTTGTATACAAAAAGATAAATACTGGAAACAATAATATAACACATACCTCCTGTTACAATTTTAATAAATAGTCCTATTACTCCATCTGTTATATAAGTCCCTAAAATTTTAATAAGCAAAAACATAAAAAAACCTAATCCAACAAATGGAAGTGTAATTTTTATGCATTCACTTATTTTTATGAACTTTTTGCAAATCAAAAATTGATAAATAACACCAAATACTTCTGCAGAAATGGTTCCTACAATAGCTCCATAAATTCCAATAATTGGTATAAGAGATGTACTTAAAATAACGTTAATTATTGCATTTAAAATAATACAAAAATTAAACTGTTTATCCATGTGATTCGGAATCATGTATTGAGTTCTCAAAATATCTCCTATACCGATTATAAATATAAGCGGAGAAAGCGACATAATAATGTCTCCACATATACTAAACTCTTCACCATAATATATCAATGCAAATTCTTTAGAAATTGCACAAAGTCCAAAAATTGATCCCATTCCTATAAAAGCTGTAAGCAAAAAAGAATAATCTATATATTTTTTTTGTTCACTTATTTTACCTTCATTTGCAAGCTTACATGCTCTTGGAAACATTACTATCCCCACAACACCTATAACGGTCTTCGGAATATTGATAATTTTATTTGAATATTCATAAAAAGCAACATTTTCTTTATTAGATAATATACCTATCAATGTTTTATCAAATACAGTATACAATGAAACCGCTATAACAGATATCGAAAATATTAATAGTGGCTTTATATGCTGCAAAAAATCCTCTTTAGAAAACCTTATTGGCTTTACAATCATGATGGCTTGAGGTAACATAATCATTTGTCCAAGCAACAATCCTCCACTTGCAATTAATGTATATTTCCATAAGTCATCCGGACTTTTTACTAATGAAAAAATTAAGATACATTCAAGTACTTTAACCCCTGCATTTTTTATAACTACACTCCTAAAATTTTCTAAACCATAAAATAACCACGTAACATCAAAAAACGCTGAAAGTACATACAATGTTTGAATCAAAAAAATATTAGTATTACTTTTAACGAAAAAAAGGATAAAGCAAAAGTAACAACATATACTTATTGAAGCTGTAAGTAAATGAGCCGCAAATAAACTCCAAAATGCCTTTCTTAATTGAATTTCATCACTTGAATATTTAGAGATAATCCTCTGTCCATGTCTAGAAATCCCCAACATTGCTAGTAATACAAAATAGTAAGCTATTGAATTCGTATAAGAATATACTCCCAACGCAGTCTCATGAAGTACACGTGTTAAATATGGGGATATAATCAGTGGTATTACAAGAATAAGACCTTGATATAAAAATTGAAATATTAAATTTTTTGATAAACTTTGTTTCTGCACTCTTTAGTCCTTCCACTCTTATATATTTGTATCAATATTCCATAAATTACCTAACATCAGATCTGCTTCCTGCGGTTCTATTCTTTCAAATCCGCTAGAATTCGTAAAAGTCATTTCTCCAAAATAAATTTTTCCATCTACATTATAAAAATCAACTCTTACATGCTTAAAGTCATTTGCAAGAATTTCAGCAAGTTTCACCATTTTTTCAAAATTTTCTGGCTTTTTTATTGGTTTATCTGTAGTCCCATAATTGAACTGATGCCAATTTTGTAATTTCCAATCTAAATCATATACATTTCTTTTATGGTCATGATATCTACCAACATCAACCCAACAAAAATAAGGTTTTCCATCAAAACATAAAAACTTATAATCTTGCAAATCATCATGGGGACTTTCTATAAACCTTTCTGCTATTATTTTAGGCTTAATTTTATTATAATGCATCTCACATGTATTAAATCCAAATTTCATTTCTAAATAATAATTTAATTTTTCCTTATATCCACGTATTTCTTTATTTGTAAGTTTATTTTTATTTTTTATGATAATCACATCTCCAGAACTACAATTTGTTTTTAATACACATTTATTCGGAAGAAGATTAAAATCTATGTTCTTAGCATTATCCCATGTGCCTATTAAAGGAATTAAATAGTCTTCTCCAATTTTTTTCGAAACCCACTTTCTAACCTCAAACTTATCCGTGCATAAAACTTTTCTTGGATCTTTATCAAAGATTTTTGCCCACTGCATCTTTTCAGAATATGTACTCAAATTATTCCAATCTAATCTATATCCATGTCTCTTTTCAAATAAATCAGCATCATACTCCATGAGCTCATAAAGATTTTTCTTTTTCATTTTTCTTATAAAACTTTTTCTCTGAAACTTCTTTATTTTGTATTTTAAAACTAAATTCTTGGATAACAAGCTTCTAATCATAAGAATCCCCCTATTAACTATTTCTATTTAAACTCTTCATATATTTACTACTATAAATAAAAAATAGCGTAGAAAAAATGATTAAAAAAGAATACACTTCAGCTACCATCATTACAAATAAGATAATTCCTAACTCTGTCAAAATAATTCCAATCTTTTCGTTTTTACATTGTTTTACTTCCCAAAAACAAAATAAAATAATTCCTAACATAATAAGAAATAATATTATTCCACCTTCTAAGGATATTTGTAAAAAAATATTATGAGCATTAAATTTTGCTGTCCCTACCGTTATATATCGAGCGTTTTGAATTTCTCCATATCCCCAAAATGGTGATTCCTTTATCTGAAGTAATGCATATTCCCATATTGTTCTTCTACCCGAAAATGTTAAATCTTTTTTTAAAATATTAACTATTAAATAAGAAAAGGCAGCTCCACTACTTAAAATCACGATTAAATAATGCACACACAAAATATATAAAATATTTTTTATTGGCGTAAATATTTTTTTTAGAATCTTTCTTTGTGATAACACTAATAGGGAAATAAGCATAAATGTCATACCTAATAACGATGTTGCAGACCAAACTTGTAATAATGTAAAATATCCACACAAATTAAGAATAATGGCTGAAAAACAAATCTTTTCTTTTATTAAACAATAAATAATAGACATGCAACTTGCAAATAAAATGTATGCTCCCATTTGATTTGTTACCCCTAAAAAGTAATATGCTACATATTTATTAGCATACGTTGATACCTGAATCAATCCAGTTTCAAAAAGGGAAACTGATATCCAATTTATAAACACTAACATAAATAAATAAGCATATAATATTTTATAAACTTGCTCGGTATAATCTTCAATCCAATATTGAAGACAAATGATTAAGCCGTAACATTGTATAAAAAGAATTAAAACTTTTGAATAAGTGCCTTTTTGTATATATGTTGACAAAAAAAGCCAACCAAAAAATAGGCAAACCAGCGAGGCAAATAACAAACTTTTCCTTTTAATAAAGGCATAGGCAGAACCTATTAACACCCCTGCAATTTGTAAAATTCTAAAATATCTATGTATTCCCATATAATTAAAAACTACTGGTTCCAGATATATTATTAAAATAAAACTTATCAATAAAGTTCGATAAATCCCACTTAAAGATATTCGGAGTTTCCAACAACCTACTGTTTGATCTACCATTCTATTTATAACTCCTTTATTATATTTAAATACATTTTATTTTGATACTCCCGTGAATATTTTTCTTTAACTAAATTTTTGTCTAAATAACAGATGGAATTTCCTTTTATTTTACATAGTATTTTATATATTTCAGAACTTGACTGACAAGAAAATCCGTTTTCAAAGGATGTCACCATTTTTTCCAAATAAGTATTTTTCTTCCCAATATAAATAATTGGTTTATTAGCGTAAATATAATCATAAATTTTAGTGCCAATCGCATGCTTTCTAATATCAATCAGAATACATACATTTGCCTTTTGTAATTTTCTTATTCCGGTTGCATAATCTTGAAAAGGTTCATTCACAAACGAATTAACTGAATAGCTTTTTATCATATTTTCAATATTTTTTTCTTTTGTACCTAATTGAATGATTTTACTATTATTATTTTGTTTTTCAAATTTAGCATAAGCTTTTAAAAGTTCTGACGCATATTTTTCTGAATAATATGCCAATTTCCCAAAAGTTACTACCTTAAACTCCTGCTCGTCATTTTGTAACTCTGCTTCTTTGGACTTCATAAGATATTCTCCATCAAATCCATTATATATTACTCGCATTTTTTTCTTAAAGGCAGGATATTGTAATTCTAAAATATGTTTCCATCCAGGTGTCACTGTAATTACTCTATCTGCATATTTCACAGCTTCATATTCTTTTGGATAAAAATAAAGTTTTCTTAATATATTTAATGGTCTAAAAAAATCTTTAATATTCCGAATATCAAATATCCACAAATCTCTAAAATCAATAATACATTTCATTGCATGCTGTTTTACAAGTTTACATAAAGGTACTGTATAATACGGACCACATGTAATTAAAACAATATCAAACTTTTCTTTTTTTATACATTTTAAAAATTCATTTTTATAAACATTAGCTATTCTGTTAAAATCTCCGCTTTTATTCGTACTAAATTTATTAATATCTACTTCAATCTTTCTAATTCTTTTCAAATCATTGTCATTTGTTGTTCCTGTCTTCTTATTAGTTAATAATGTCAAAAAGTTTCCTTCTGCCACTAACATTCTACATAAACTTGCAATACGTACAACCGCCACACTTTCATCAGGAGGAAAATATGGTGAGACAATCAATATTTTCATTCTAATTTCCCCTTTGTCATACTCTCTTTTATTGATATATATATAAATATAGCCACTTTTACCCAAAATAGAAAGCTATTATTCATAACTCTGATATATTGTATTTAGCATTTGAAGAACTGCATTCTTTGAAAAATGATCTTTAGCAAATTTTATCAAAAACTTACTGTCATAATCATAAATGTGCAAATACATATATTTCATAGCTTCTCTAAGCCCTAAAATATTATTGGGAGTAATCTCCATCCCAAGTCGCTCATCAAAATAGTCTGCAACAACAGCTGCAGATGTCGTTGTAATTGTAGGAATTCCACTGGCCCATGCTTCGACAATCGGAACTCCAAATGTTTCATATTTACTAAAACAAATCAAGCAATCCGCATTTGCTAACTGTTCTAAAACCTGATTTTTATTTAAATATCCTGTTAAAATAATTTGATTTTGCATCTCCAAATTTAAGATTAGCTTTTTTAAGGTTCTGTATTCTTTTCCATCCCCTATAATCTTTAGTTGTACCTTCTTACCCCTAAAGCATTTTGTAAAAGCAAGAATTATCTTATCAAATTGTTTTATCTTTACGAGTCTTCCGACTGCAATAAATGTAAAGCTCATGTGCTTTTTATGAATTGGCAATTCATATTGATCTACAATATTTGGAATAACCGAAATATGTGTTTTAGTATTACTCACCATTTCATTTATTGAACTCATCAGCGATTTGCCTACACATATACATTCATCAGCAAATTCAAAATATTTTTTATACTGTTTTTTTTCAATTCTATCTAATGATCCGGTAAGTACTTTAGACCAATGTTCTGTAATAAATATCTTTGTTCCCTTTTTATGATAACCTCTTAATATTTCACCCAACATTAACATTGCTGGATAATGGACATGAATTACATCTGGCCTTCCTGTAGTTTCTTCTACTTTTTGGAAAAACTTACGCCAAATATAATTTCTAATTGGTACAGCATATAGAGGATAGATTCTAGGCAAAAAAAAAGCCGAATATGTATGTATAGAAACTCCTTCTTCTTTCCATACATGATATTGTTTCCCAAAAAACAAATTAATTGGACGCAAACAACAAGTTAAATAAGAGACTTTTTCATAATTTTTAGCCAACAATTTAGCCTGTTCTAATTCAAAACATCCTTGCATTCCATTTGATATTTTTGGATAATTTCTTCCAATAACCCAAATATTCACTATTTGCTACATCCCTTTCTTATCCGAATTTAGTTCTCGCTATTCCTAGATGCTTTTATAATTTTTCTAACACTTTTCTCCAGATCTATTGATGGAATATATCCTGTATCATTATACAGTAATTGAAACTCAACAGCAGTTGTTCCCTCTCCCTTTCCTTCCTGAATTATGATTTTAGGGAAAGGCCTTTTTAAGCTTTCAAAAACCGCTTTAATACAAGTTAATATTTCCTCAATAGTATATCCCCTTGCGTTACCTAAATTATAAACTTCTTTCCACACGGAAAAATCTATCTCTAGCAAATTGATAATGCCTTTTACAGCATCTTCCACATCCAAAAATCCAAATTCCTGCTTACTTTTACAAACTGTAATACTCTCCATATTAATTGCTTGTTTTATAAACCTATTCACAATCCTTTGGTCAAAATTCGGTCCAATCAAACTCGCTATTCTTACATTAGTAAAAAATAGATTCGTATTATCACAAATACTTTTTAGCATCAATTCTATTGCATATTTTCCAACCGCATATGAAGTTTCAAGGCATAGTTCTGTATCTTCTGTTGCAGCTTTTTTTCTTTTTGTAGAATATACACTCTGTGATGAAATATTTATAATTCCTTTAGCTAAATATTTTTTTGCACATAAAAATAGATGTTGAATATAGTCTAATCCATCAGCCATTTCTCTACCTGAAGAATTCCTTGGGAATGCACAGTTAATAATTATGCCATTATTAATAATATTTTTACATTTCTCTTCTTCATAAATCACATTTTTATCTAAATAGAGTATATTATTAAATTTATTTGATTCTTCGATCTTTTTACCTTTTGAAGACAATGCATAAATATAATATTCGTCTCTATTAGTCAAGTAATTAATCAGATTGCGTCCTAAAAAGCCAGATGATCCAGTAATTATTATTTTCTTTTTATCATACTTCATAGATCGTTCCTTCAAAGTCTTTCTCCTCCACCCCTGGAAGAATCATTTCTTCACCTTTATCTGAAATAATATGTACAATGCTATGTATTTTTAGCATCTCTTTTTTCATCTCTTCAATATTCTCAGCTTTTCCTAATATTCTTATCGTAATTTGCGCTAGAAGTCCTTTCATATTCTCTGTAATTTCATCACCTTCTGGATGGGCAATGACTATACCAATTACTCCTGGTAATTTACTGATTTTATCCAAACCTTCAATTTTTTTAATTTTTCCAGGTTTACAAAGAATCGAAACATTATAGGTATATTTTCCATTAAAATACGGATCTATTTTTTTTACTATTTTGTAGTCACCCATACTTCCTGTAAGAGCATAATTAATTAACATTTCCATAGGATTATACCCACACATCTTTTTTAAATTAATATACTCAAGGCTTCCCGTCAGTCGATATCCGATATCGTATACGAGGCATGTCCCATTTACAATTTTACATTGCATAAACATCATTCCATTTTTTACATCAACCGACTTAAACATCTTTTTCATTTTAGGTGCTATATCTTTTAAAAATTGAGGTTGTATATTTGAAGGAAATGTATATCCAACTGGAAGAGGAATTACTCCCTCCTGATTATATTTTACATGTCTGTTCCCAAGCATTGTAAGATAGTATTCGCCATCAAGAAAAACCCAGAATATAGTACATTCCGGAGCATCAATATACTGTTCGACAAGAACATTCTGATTTTTTGATACTCCATTAGCTACACCTATTGCCTGCTTTAACTCGTCTAAATTATGACAGATAGTAATTCCTCGTGCTCCACTGCTATCTGATGGTTTTACCAACAAGGGATATTGTGCATCCTTTGCAGTATCTTCTATATCTTCTAAATTAATTCTGTATTCTGGTATCGTTGGAATATCATATTGACGCAATAATTCTTTATATCTAGACTTATCTATAAAAAGCTCAAATTGCTTTTCTGTACCGTAGCATGGAAGGTTAGCCTTTTTACAAATTTGTGCATAATACGGTAAAACGGAATCTGTAAATCCGGTTATGACACCATCAAAATTTTTTTCATGGATTAAATTTACAATCGCATCAATATCTGCCGTACTAACATAATACTGCTCATCTGCCATTTTCTTTGCCGGACTTTTATCCAATGGATACCAATCTGTAACTCCTACTATTATTCCTAAGTTATGTGCACATTCTACAATCTGACAAGAAATTCTTGAACCTCCCAAAATCAATAACCTTTTATTTTTAAATGAATTCATTTTTACCTCTCACTTTCTATATGCCGGAAAATAATCTGTTTCTTCTACATCTTTTTGTTTACATAGTTCTTCATATACTTCCGAGTTCCATATCTTCTTTCCAATCCAATATTCAAATTCTGTATTTTTAGTAAATTTTTTCTTGAATAAATATAATGGATCCTCTAAAGAATTGCTGGTACCTCCCCCATAATGTATATAACTCATACCATGCTCTTTTGCCCATCGCGCTGTTGCATACTTAATTATATATGCCGGAGATAAATGCAAATACTCGCTTAATGTTCCAGATAAATGAGCCTGTAAAATTCTGTTATAATAAAAATAAAATCCTGCCGCAATGATATTGTTTTTATAAATAGCTTCAACTAATATAATATTTTTTCTATAATATTTCAGGCATTTATCAAAATATGATTTATCAAAATAATAGTAAGTACTTGCATGATTTCTATCCATTGTCGAATAATATATTTTTAAAAATTCATCAATATTTTCTGGATTTTCTATAACCTTATAATCAATTCCACTCTTTAGCGCTCTTCGAATACTTTTTCTACAAGATTTTGAAAATTCCTCTTGTATTGGATCTTCTATTCCCTCTATTTTTGTTCCAACAGTAGGATGTAAATATACAGTATCATATACATTTATAAAATCTTTATGATTTCCAATTATTGGATGAAATCTTATAAATTCACTTACTATATGATTATCCATACAGTATTGCTTAAATTCATCCATAAACTTTGTTACTAAAACACTTTTATCATTTGCTGTTGATTCAACAATATATGGACCACCATATCCGTATGGCGTAATCAAATCATAATATGTACATCCATTTATGTTCATTGGAATAGCTCTTTTTATAAACTGCGTTGATATTGCCCCCTCAGAAGAACTAAATCGAAAAACTTCTGATTTTCCATACTCTATATCTTCGTATAGTTTTCCAAAATTATCATCAAAATATATATCTGGCTTCATATTACCTTGTTTTACTCCATTCATTAATCTTTTCTATAATATGTATCATATCTATTTTTGAATATCTTTGATCACATATAATAGACAATTCATAATCTCGTATATTACTTTTGGTTCCCATTACTTCCGGCCAATGAATTGGACAATATATTCCATATTGAATCAAATAATTTCTTAATGAATCTCTTTCCTCTTTCTTCATCATGATTGGAACAAATAATGGTGTGTCTGTTTCTGTATTAATGTTTGGAAACAAGAATGAAATTTTGGGTTGTTTTTTCAATTCTTTATAAAGGAGAAATGCATTTTCCCTTCTCTGTTTTTTTATCTCTTCAATGTTTATTTCTTCTAAAATTCCAGCTGACATATGATCAATACCAACTGTAGAATCCATATGAATTAATTGATTATCAAATTTTGCATTTTCAACTAAAAACTCCGTTTTGTCATTAATTTTTCCAGCCAAAAATAAATATTTTTTTTGCATTGCTTCCATTTTTTCCTGAACGGCCAAATCTCCACTTTTTTTAGCTTTGATTTCTAACTTTCCCCTTTTTTTACAAAGCAATCCTCCTGTAGGAATTGCTACCCATTTTCTTAAACTAGCTACTAAATAGTCACTGCTATCGTAAAATGGTTCATCGCATAGCAAACTGTGGGTAATATCTTCTATAACTATTTTTCCTTTATTCTTAAATGCTGCAATAAAATGATTAATCTCTGCACTCTGAAATCCAAAATAATTCATAGCAAAAAAGAGATCACATTCTTGTTTGGTATCAATGTTATAGTTGATCTTCCCATTTTTATAAGAAACATTATAAAAAATAACCTTTATATTATTATTTAAAAATGGTTGAACCATGGAAATACAACAATAAGAAGGCATATATACTTTCTGAACAGTCCGTGTACGTAAAATGTCCTTAATTGCCAAGTCAATAGCTGCCCTTCCTGAAAATGTATAAGTTAAATCTTCACCTAAATTTAACCATCGTGGTACATTTATCTCATCTGCTTTCTTTTCTTTACCTGTTAAGTGAAAATAACTTCCTATTTCATATGTTTTCATTTTTATTCCTTCTTCTCTCAAAACACTATATACACTGAAATCCAGAATTTTTCCTTGACCCCTAACGGTTACATCTGATTGATGTAATACTTTTTGAATTGTCTTAATAATAATTGTCAAATCATTTTTTAACGAAACATTTTCAACATACTGAAAATCAAACTTCAATCTTTCGTCCCATTGTAAGTTATTTCTTCCATTAATTTGTGCTAATCCCGTTAACCCCGGCCGTACTCTTTGTCTGGTCCTTTCTTTGGAAGAAAAAAAGGGTAAATAGTAAATGGATAAAGGTCGTGGTCCTACTATACTCATATCACCAAGTAAAATATTAAAAAGTTCTGGTAATTCATCAAGTGAGGTTTTTCTTAACAAAGCTCCAAACTTTGTCAGCCTAACGCTATCTGGTAATAATTCTCCACTGGTATCTCGTGCATCTGTCATTGTCCTAAATTTATACAAGGTAAAAATCTTTTCATTCTTTCCCGGCCTTTCCTGTTTAAAAATCACCGGACTTCCCAGTTTTATTTTCACCAATCCTGCTGTCACCAACAGCACCGGACTCAACACAATAATTCCGCCCAAAGCACATACAAAATCCAACGGCCTTTTGACGCATACCTCATAAAATCCTTTCTTTCTCTTCATATCTCACACCTACTCAAAACACCCTCTAATAATCTCAATCACAATCTCCTGTTCTTCCGCTGTCATTTTATTATCACTTGGCAGGCACAGCCCCCTTTGGAAGATATCCATTCCCACATCCAGTGGTTTCCCATCCTCTCCCATGGCTCCTCCCATAATATAGGCATTGGTTTTTGCACGCCCGTTTCCTTCTCTTGTGACAAACCCATTCATCCGGTAGATCGGCTGCATATGCATCGGCTTCCAGATTGGCCGGCCTTCCGCGTTATATTTTGCCAATGTTTCCAGGATTTCCGTCGGACAACTCTTTCCCGGTTCACTGATATAAAGAGCTTCCTGTTCTCCCCGTACCTGTCTGCACATTGCTTCCGAATCGATCAGCAGACAGCTCAGCCAGAAGTTTGGCTCACTATTTTCTTTATCATAAGGATTCATTTTCACCGGGAGGCCTTGCAATCCTTTCTTATATCTTTCATAGATTGCTTTTTTCTGTGCGATATGTTCTTCCAGATACGGAAACTGCCCCCGTACGACGCCAGCGATCACGTTGCTCATGCGGTAGTTATAGCCCAGTTCCTCATGCTGATACCACGGTGCGTTCTCTCTGGACTGTGTGGACCACTTCCGCACTTTATTGGCCGCTTCTTCCTCATTGGTCAGAAGCATCCCTCCGGAAGATCCGGTGATGATCTTGTTTCCATTAAACGAGATACAGTTATAAGTTCCAAATGTTCCTGTCTGCACGCCTTTATAAGTGGCACCAAGAGATTCTGCCGCATCTTCGATAATAACTGCGCCATGCTTTTCACAGATTCCACGGATCTCATCCATCTTCCCAGGCGTACCGTAAAGATGCGCCACTACGACAACTTTTACTTCCGGATACAGCTCAAATGCTTTTTCCAATGCTGCAGGATCCATATTCCAGGTTTCGTATTCCGTGTCAATAAAGACCGGCACGCCTCCTTCATAAACCACCGGATTGACGGTGGCATCAAAGGTCATGTCCGAACAGAATACCCGCTCTCCCGGTTTTACTCCTGCCAGTTTGACCGCCATATGGAGCGCCGCTGTCCCGGCCGAAAGTGCGACTGCGTATTTGCATCCGATCTTTTCGCAGGCAAGCCGTTCTGTTTCATGAATATTTTCCCCAACGGTCGACATCCAGTTTGTTTCATATGCTTCCTTGACATACTCCAGTTCCGGTCCGTGCATCGTCGGGCTGGAAAGCCATACTTTTGTTTCAAAAGGTTTTATTTTCTTATCCATCGTTCTCCCTCTTTTCATTCCGTTTTTATAAAAAAAGAAGCCCCTTTTAGAGCTTCTTACATCTATTTCTTTTCTCCTGTCCGGATTCCGATCAATATCTTCCTTTTCTGTCCAAACAGTTCTTTTTCT